>JGI26534J51046_1002541_pt1 | contig 10980 bp, 11 predicted proteins | sample ThiBiot_750_plan_2_FD_51046 | JGI IMG/M metagenome (IMG submission 51046) | reverse complement strand
TGGTCAAGCTGAGCGACGAGGATGCCGCGTGGCTGTATCCGGGTCTGGGCGCGGCGGAGGTGCTCGAGCGGATCGCGGGGTACGGCCCGCGGCTGGCTGTCATGACGCGGGGCGCCGACGGTGCGGTCGGGCTCGGGCCCGGCGGGATCGTCGAGGTCGCGCCGCACGTCGTGACCGTGGCTGACACGATCGGCGCGGGTGACGCGTACATGGCGAGTCTGATCTCGAGCGCGCTGGACGAGCCCGCCGTGTTCACCGATGGGGATGCCTTCGCGGCGGCGCTGCATCGGGCCGCCGTCATGGCAGGCATCACGGTGTCGCGCGCCGGCGCCAACCCGCCGACCCGCGCCGAGCTCGCGGCGCTCGGGCTGCCGTAAGGCGGCGGGCGGCGCGGCTAGGCTGGCGGGGNGCGGTTGCGCCTTGATCTCGCCTATGACGGAACCGACTTCCGCGGATGGGCGCGGCAGCCGGGCTTGCGCACCGTGCAGGGCACACTCGAGGGTGCGATCACGCGGATCCTCGGCGGTGAGCCGCAGCTGGTCGTCGCCGGGCGCACGGATGCCGGCGTGCACGCCGCGGGCCAGGTCGCGCACCTCGACCTGAGCGACGCGCAGCGCGCGCGGCTCGAGAAGGGGCGCAACCCCGCGCCCGAGGCGCTTGCCGCGCGAATTACCGGCGTGCTCGGCCAGTATCCCGACGTGGCCGTGCATCGCAGCGCGGAAGCGCCGGAGGGTTTCGACGCGCGCTTCTCGGCCGTCTGGCGGCGCTACGAGTACCGCATCGCCGATGTCGAGACCGTCTACGACCCGCTCGAGCGCGGGCGGACGACGACCGTGAAGGCGCGGCTCGACGTCGCCGCGATGGACGAGGCCGCCCGCTCGCTGATCGGCCTGCACGACTTCGCGGCGTACTGCAAGTGGCGCGAGGGCGCGACGACGATCCGCACGCTGCTCGAGTTCGGCTGGCGCCGCGACGAGCAGGGCATTCTCGTCGCGAATGTGAAGGCGGATGCCTTCTGCCACAGCATGGTGCGCGCCCTCGTCGGCGCGTGCGCCGCGGTGGGCGAGGGCAAGCTCGAGCCTGAGGACGTCGCGGAGATCCGCGACGAGGGCGTGCGCACGAGTGAGACGAAAGTGCTCGCGGCGCGCGGACTCACGCTCACCGAAGTGGGATACCCGGCCGACGACCTGCTCGCCGCGCGCGCCGACCAGACCCGCGCGCGCCGCGCGCTCGACGACTGAACACAGTGCGCAATCCCCGCAACACCACAGCCGATCCGTTGGGTGCGGGCCTAGGCTGAAAACACGATGAAGCTGATCTCGTACAACCTCAACAAGCACAAGGCAGCGGGTGAGCTCGACGCCCTCGTCGAGACGACCGGGGCCGACATCCTGTGCCTGCAAGAGGCTGTCTCGAGTGCCCTCCCGGCCGAGATCTCGGGGCTTCACCTGGCGGATGCCACGTCGCGCAACCGCCTCGGACTCGCGGTCTACTACCGGCGCAACACCTTCACGGCGCTCGAGTACCGCACGCTGTCGCTGAAGAAGTCGCTGCACGATCTGGTGCTCAAGCCCGCCGAAGAGCGCACTCTTGCCGTCCGGTTGCGCGACATCGACAACAACCGCGAGTTCATCGTCGCGAGCTTCCACGCAGCACCGCTGACGGCGCTCAACTCACTGCGTCGCCACCAGATCAACGCGGCGCTGGCCGAACTGTCCGGCCTCGGCGAGAACCTGCCGATCCTGATGCTCGGCGACTACAACTACCCCGTCTTCAAAGAGAACCTCGGTCAGAAGGTGCGTGAGGCCGGCTTCGAACTGAGCCTGAGCGACGCGCGCACCTACACGCGCTACAAGTTCTTCAAGGGGCATTACGACTTCGCGACGAGCGTCGGGTTCGACATTGACAGCATCACGACGCTGCCGCAGGGCCGGAGCGACCCCCTGCCGATCCTCGTGACGGCGGCGCCGAAGATCGTCCGCGCCGCCTGACGACCAGCGCCGCCGAACGACCCGCGCCGCCGAGCCACCCGCGCCGCCGAAGGACCAGCGCCGCCGAACGACCAGCGCCGCCTGAGGACCCGCGCCGCCGAAGGACCAGCGCCGCCGAACGACCAGCGCCGCCTGACGACCCGCGCCGCCGAACGACCCGCGCCGCCGAAGGACCAGCGCCGCCGAACGACCCGCGCCACCGAAGGACCAGCGCCGCCGAACGACCAGCGCCGCCGAACGACCAGCGCCGCCTGAGGACCCGCGCCGCCGAACCACCCCCGCCGCCGAACGACCCGCGCCGCCGAACGGCCCGCGCCGCCGAACAACCCGCGCCGCCAAGGGCCCAGCCCGAGAGCGCCCACCTGGTTACGGCTGAAGCCCACTGCCCGACAACTCTTCGACCAGATTGCTGGCGATCGACCAGTACCGGGCGTAGTGGTCGGGGTCGCGGTTGATCTGCGTGCGGTGGGCGACGAGCGTCGGCTCGACCTGGTCGCGGTTGGGCACGCGGGCGAGCATCGCGCGGTAGAAGAGGGTCGCGGCGGTATAGGGGNCGAGGCGCTGCTCGCGCGTGCCCCAGGAATCCTGCTGCTGGAACAGTCCGATCGACGTCGTGCGCGTGCCGTCGGGATTGGTGACGCCGCTGGTCTCCCAGTCACCGTAGTCGATGTTGCGTAGCGACGATTCACCGAGCGCGGCCATGACGGCGATCGTCTGGTCGCGCGTCGAGAGTCCGAGATCGGCGCCTGCGGCGACGATGGTGACGGCATTGTCGCGCTGCTCCTGATCGAGGAGCTGCGCGGGTGCCTGCGCCGCGGGCGGATCGTCGGCCGGTGCGAGCGCGCTCGGTGCGACCAATGCGGGGGTCGAGACGACGAGGAAGGCGCCGCCGACGACAAGCGCGGCCACTATCAGCGGAACGGCGATGACCGTCGCGGCGATGCGGGCCCTTTTGCGCCGCGCACGGGCACGGCGACGAGTGGATGCCGGGTGCGCGCGCCGCGCGGGCTTCTTGCGCAGGGTCACGCCCGAACCGCCGGAGCTGGTCGTCCGGGAGGCGCCACCGGCCGCCCGGGAAGTGCCGGACTCACCGGCAGCCCGCGAACCGCCAGTGCCGGCAGTGGCCCGCGAACCGCCAGTGCCGCCAGCGGCCCGCGAACCGCCGGTGCCGCCAGCGGCCCTGGAACCGCCAGTGCCGCCCGTGCCACTGCCCACCCGGGAACCGCCAGTGCCGGCAGCGGCCCGCGAACCGCCAGTGCCGCCAGCGGCCCGCGAACCGCCAGTGCCGCCAGCGGCCCTGGAACCGCCAGTGCCGCCCGTGCCACTGCCCACCCGGGAACCGCCAGTGCCGCCAGCGGCCCGAGAAGTTCCGGCTTCGTTGCGGGCACGGGGGGAGGATGCCGAGCGTGCCATAGGGAGCATTCTGACACGCGCCGCTGGCGCGCGGCTGTGCTCGATGCATTCCGCTGCGCCGGCGTCGAGCGTGGCCCCAGCTGGTGGCCGGTGCGGTGCGCCAGCGTACGACTGCCGGAGCGGACCGGAGTGGGCGGAGGTGTGCTGAAGTACTGCTCGGTGGTGCAGGAGTGCCCTCGCAACGTGTGCGAAGGATGCACCAGCCCCACTGAGCAGGACTTCCGCACGCGAGCGCCCCGCTCCTACCCACCCGCGGCCGACCAAAACCACCCGCCCCGGCCGACCAAAGCCACCCGCCCCGGCCGACCAAAGCCACCCGCCCCGGGCGCCCCGGCCGACCAAAGCCACCTGCCCCGGCCGACCAAAGCCACCTGCCCCGGCCGCCCAAAGCCACCCGCCCCGGCCGCCCCGGCCGCCCAAAGCCACCCGCGGCCGATCAAAGCCACCCGCGGCCGGCCGCCCAAAGCCACCCGCCCCGCTCCTACCCACCCGGGCGCACCAACCCAACAGCGACCCCTCACAAACGCAAGTGAGGCGCACCCCGTAGGGTGCGCCTCACTTGGCGAGAGTGGTTACTCAGGCAGCGGCGTGCTGACGGTTGCGGCGAACCGTCGTGCCGACGGCGATCGTGGCGCCGGCGAGCAGCAGAGCGCCACCACCGAGCCAGATGCCGACCAGCGAGTCGCTGTCGCCGCCGGTGCTCGGCAGCGTCGAGCCACCGGCCGCCGTGCCGACGCTGATGGTCTGCGTGGTCGTGCCNCTCGTGGCACCCGTTGCGCTCAGCGTGTAGCTGCCCGTCGCGTTGCTCGGCAGCGTCACGGAGACGCTGACTGCACCCGCGGCACTGGCCGTCTTGGTGACCGGTGCCGAGGTCGACACCGCGAACTTCACGAACGCGAGCGATGCGCCAGCGCCGTTCTCACCGGTCAGGGTGAACGACACGGACTCGCTAGGAGCGAAGTTTGCGAACGCGACGGAGACCGTGCCGCCCGGAGCGATCGTGACGGCCGTGTTGCTCACGGGGGACGGGGTGTAGCCAGCGGCGTTCGCTACGGCGGGGGCGGCGAACACCGCGGCCGTGGCGATCGCCACAGCGGCGATTGCCTTGGAGATACGGTGCTTCATGATTTCCTGCTTTCGTTGCGCCTTGTTCTGGTTGTGAAGGCGAACCCCCCAACCCCCGACGCGACAAAGGACAGTCTGAACGCCGTTGGGGGGATCGTCCTTCCTGAAAGGACACTTAGAGTATTTCGGACATGCACGCCAAGATGCAACTCGAGGCGGTTTCGTGTATGTAAACAAACTTCATCCTTTTGGTGATCGAGACCGGCTGGAATCGCCGCAGCCGTGCCTCACCGGCTGATCGAACNCCCCTATGCTTCTGTCAGATTCTGCCCGATTGGAGAGCTCCTGTGCCCAGCGCCGATCGCGCACGCCGCGCCCGTTCCCGGTACGCCCTCGCGTCAGCCGCAGCGCTCCTCGCCGCTCCGCTCCTGACTGGCTGCGGCCCGGCCCCCTGGTCAGCCGCCGGGACGGCGAGCCCCGTCGCGACCGCGATTGCGACGCCCGTCGCCAACGACCTTTCCGGCGGAGCAACCGAGCGCGAGGNGGTCGCAGGCGCCGTATCGGCGACGATCTCGTACTGGTCGACGCTGCGCATGGACCGGTGGACGGCGGATGCCGTCAAGCCGATCAGCCTGTCGATGGTGACCACGGTCACGCCCAACGACGGGCAGAAGGTGTATCTGCAGAAGGCGTCGATGACGGCCGTGCCGGCCAACTCGTCGCAGACCTTCGAGGCGCTGTCTGCGCAAGTGGATGAGGCGACTGTGACCCCCGGCTACCTGGTGCTCTCGCCCTACAGCTACTCGCAGACGTTCAACGTCGGTGCGGTGCCGGCCGAAGCAACCTACGTCACGCTGCAATTCCAGTACGACTACCTCGTGCAGACGACGCCGACCTCGAGCGAGTTCGCGAAGCAGACCGCGACTGACACCCTCACGGTCGCGATCACGCAAACCTCCACCGACGCCGGCTGACCCGCCCGGCACGCGGCCCCACCCGGCCCGCGGACCCGCCCGGCACGCGGCCCCACCCGGCACGCGGCCCCGTCCGGAAAGCGCCCCGCCCGGCCCGCGGCCCCGCCCGGCACGCGGCCCCGCCCGGACCCGGGCAGCGCGCAGAACCTCAACGTCGGGTCAAGATATCGCGCAGATATCCACAAGCCGGGCGGATGCCTGAGGGGCCGGCCCTATCGTGGAGGCACCCCCTTTCGTGTTCATTCAGAGGCCATTCATGCGATCTTCTCTCCGCCGCGTGCGTCTGCTCGCGGCCACCGGCGCGCTCGTGCTCGCGACATCCGTTTCGCTGACCGGCTGCGCCCAGGTCGTCGATGCCTTCAACAATCTGCAGAACGACACGGTCGCCNCCCCGGCGCCGAACCCGACAGCGAGCACTGTCGAGATGGCGTACGACTCGCAGTTCACCTACGACGGCTCGGTGTCGCTGTCGTACGAGGTCGCGGAAGACCTCGAGGTGCGCGTCGATGTGTGGGCCGCCGATCCGAAGCGCACGAGCGAATGGACTCCCGATGCCGAGAAGACGTTCGGCTTCGCCGTCAACGTTTACGACCACCGGGTCGACGAGAAGGCGGTGCTGACACAGAAGCGTCGCGTCTATCTGTCGCTCGTGAGTATCACGTCGCAGCTGTCGCAAAGCGGGCTCGTCCAGAACCAGTTGCAGTCTCCGTTCCAGTTCTCGGCCGATCCGCGCACGCTGGTTCCGACCGATACGTTGCGCTCTGACCGGGGGCTGCTGCTGAACAGCTTCCAAGGTGGACTGCTCGTGCCCGAGACGACCATCCACCAGCTTCCGGCCGACACCTATGGCATCACGCTGCAGTTTGCGTTGCAGGTGTGGGTCGAGGGCGCCGCTGATGATGATTCGAGCTTCAGCCAGCAGACCGTCTATCAGGTGCTGCCCATCGCGATCTTTTCTCCGGACGCCGCCACTCAATAGAGTGCGAGTGAGAGAGAAACAGGGAAGCTATCGTGTCACTGCCGTACGAACAGGGTCGTCCCGCACCCGCGCAGCCGCTGATCTCGCGCGACCGGAGCGCAGGGTTGGGGCCTGTGGATGAGCGGCACACAGTGGATGCGTACGAGGCGGCTCATTCAGAGCTCCACTTGAGCTCACACTTCGACAGCGACGAGTTCGCCGCGGTGCTCGAGAACGCGACGGTGCACCGCTCCACGATCGGATGCATCATCCCCGCGTACAACGAGGAGGAGTCGATCGGCGACGTGCTGACGTCGCTGTTGGCCCAGACGCGCGTCCCCGACGTCATCCATGTCGTGGTGAACAACTCCAGTGACGGCACGGTGCGCATCGCGTCGCAGTTCGCGGGGCCGCACGAGATCACGACGGAGCTCGGCGAGCAGTTCACCGAGGTGTTCGTGCACGACATCGGCAAGAACCCCGACAAGAAGGTCGGTGCGCTCAACTACGGCTACGCGCTGGTCGAAGGCTACGACTATCTGCTGGGCGTCGACGGCGACACGACCGCCGACCGCCGCGCCGTGGAGTACCTCGAGGCGGAGGCGGTGGGGGATTCCCGCATCGGCGGCATCTCGGCGATCTATACGATCGATGACCGGCCGATTCAGGGCCTGGTCGCGAAATTCCTGATCGCCGGCCAACGCACCCAGTTCGCCGCGTTCAACATGCAGAACCTGCTGCGTGGGCGCAACATGGCGGTGCTCGGCGGGCAATTCTCGATCTTCTCGACGACGGCGCTGCGCGATGTGATGAAGGCCAATCACCAGAGTTCGCCGTGGGTCAAAGACAGCGAGGTTGAAGACTCGCTGCTGTCGTTGCAGATCAAGAGCGCGGGCTACCTCACCAAGATCTCGCCGTACGCGCGCGCCGACGTCGGCGGCATGACGACGCTCAAAGGCTACGACGCCCAGCAGGTCAAGTGGACGTATGGCGCAATCGAGCTCATGTGGCCGGGTCAGCGCGGCGACACGAAGGGGCAGCCGTTCCACCCCAATCTGCGTCTGCGCTGGTTCGAGCAGCTGTCGATGCTGACGAACCTGTTCGTGCGTGTCGCCTTCATCACGCTGCTGGTGGCGTCGCTGTCGATCGATGCGTTCGTGTTCTCTGCGTGGTGGCTGATTCCGCCGGTCGTCGCGACGCTGCTGAACCTGCGCATCGCCCGATCGATGCAGAACTGCAACGGGCGCGACCTCGCCTTTGCCGGACTGATCTTTCCCGCGGAACTTTTCATGTGGATCCGCATCAGTCACTTCTTGCGGTCGTGGACGCGCTTCTTGTCGCGCAAGAAGGTCGACAACTGGGCCATGCAGGCCAAGGCGGAGCGCGGTGGCGGCAGCCTCGGCCACTTCGTTCCGCTGATCATGCTCGCCATCGTCGCTGTCGGCGTCGCGGTGGGGTGGCAGCTGCTGAGCCCCGTGACGCAGTCGGCGATCCTGTGGGTCGGCTGGCCTGTCGTCGGCGTGGTCACGGTCACGCAGACCGTGCTCATGGCGCTCAAGCTCTTCCGGCGCAACCAGGGCTACAAGGTCTGATCGCGCCGCGCCGCGACGGCCGAGACTCTCAGCGCCCCGGCTCAGGCGGCGGTCTCGGAGGTCAGGCGATAGCCGACGCCGCGGACGGTCTCGATGTAGCGCGGGTTGTTGGGGTTGTCGCCGAGCTTGCGGCGCAGGTTGGTCATGTGCGCCTCGATCGCCCGCTTGTCGGCATCGCCGACGAAGTAACTCGTGACGTACGACTCGCCGCGCAGCACGAGCGTCAAATCGGCCTTGCTGCGCACGCGCCGCTTGGACTCCATGAGCGTCGTGAGCAGATCGAACTCGGTGCGGGTCAGCGCGAGGTCGTGACCTCCCACCAGAACGAGCCGCTGCTCGGCGTTGACGGCGAGGTCGCGGTGGTGGGCCCATCCCGGGCCGTCGGTGTTGGGCGGGCCGAGTGGGGCGAGCTCGGAGCCGGGCGTGTCCTGGGGGCCGACGGTCGACGGCACGATGATCGGCGATGTGTAGGTGGCCTCGCTGCTGAACACGGGCGAGGTCGGCTCGGCGTGCAGGTCGTCGGCGACGGGGGCCTGGCCTTGCGGTGTGGCCCACGCCGGAGGCACGGAAGAGGCCGGCGAGGCTTGCGGCGGATAGACCTGCGAGAACTCCTGCACCCGCGTGGCGGCCGGGCGGCTGCCGGGGAACGACGGACCCGAAGACTCCTGGCGCGGCACGGCGTTCGCGAGACTGGCCGCGGTCACGCGGGGGCGACGCAACATGGAGTCGATGCGCGCACGCAGTTCTCGGGGGCGGAACGGCTTGACGATGTAGTCGTCGGCGCCGGCTCCGAGCCCGACGACCAGATCGGCCTCTTCTTCGAGGCCCGTGATCATGATGATGAAGGTGTCGCTCTGGGCGCGGATGCGCCTGGCGGCCTCGAACCCGTCGATGCCGGGCATGTTCACGTCGAGCGTTGTCACGAGCGGCTGATATGAGGCGACGGCGCGCACCCCGTCGATGCCGTTGCCCACCGACACGGTAGAGAAGCCGGCCGCTTCGAGCACCTCGACGATGAGGTGACGGATCTCGGCGTCGTCCTCGATGATGACGGCTGTCTTCGACAGGTCAGAAGGCTCGCTCATGTCTTTGACGCTCCGGGGGAAGGGGGTATCAGTGCCTGTCATGCTACAGGCGGCGGCATGGGGTGACTCGAACGTTGCCGGGCGGATGCCTGTCAGCGGACATCTGTCGTGAGTTCTGCCGCGCCCGCGGGCCACCACACGCCGGCTGCAGGCCCGCCGTTGCATGTGCCATCGCTCTCGCCGGGCGGTTTGATCCACAGGTTCGTGTCGACGACGTCGTCGCTGAGCGTGCCCCCCGCGTCACCGACGCGCTGGCCCGGCGGGTTGCACCAGGTCGAGCCGGCGGATGCCACGCCGTTGCGCGACGTGTCGATGATGGCGTGCGTGCCGCTGAGCAGCGCCGATAGCTTGTGCGCGTAGGCGAACTCGTCGTAGCTGGACTGATAGTTCGAGACGTTGGTTGCGACCCCACGCACGCGGTCGATGACGCCGGTCTGGCGGATCAGATCGGCCATATCGTCGGCGCTGTGCCAGTTGCTGTGCCCACCGTCGATGTAGATCCACGTGTTGGGGGAGGCAAGGTCATCGACGGCGAGCGAGAGCTGCCTCGCCCGTTCGGTGATGTTGCCGCAGTCGGTCGCGAGCGCGATGCTGTCGGGTTCGAGGACGACGATGGCGCGCACGTCGGGGCCGGTCTCGAGCGCTGCCGAGATCTCAGCGATCCACGTGGCGTACTCGTCTTCGGCAAGACCCCCGGCCGAGTGGTTGCCGCAGTCGCGTTCGGGTAGACCGTAGATGACGACCGCGAGTGCGGCGGCCTGCTCGCGCGCTTGCGTGAGCAGTGACGCGACGGTCGTGCCGACCGTGCCGATGGGGTCTTGCTCTGGTGTCAGCCAGTACGCGGTGGGCTGCGCCGCGAGGTATTCGGTCGCGGCGAGGTCCGCGGCATCCATCTGCATCGTCGTCAACGCAAGGCGCGCTTTGGACTGTTCGGGTACGACGATCGTCGTACCGAAGGCCGGCGGCGAGGCGAGGAAGGTGTAGATCCCGCGCGTCGCGAACCAGCCGACAGCAGCGATGACCGCGATGACGACCGCGCTCGCGGCGAGGAGCAACGCAACCAACACCCTGCGCGACACTCGTCGGGGTTTCGTCCTCATCCCTGAACTCTAGCTGCCCACCACGGGCCGCCAGGCCCCAGCTCTAGAGGTCGCGGGCGTCGTTTCGTCGGCGCACCAGCNCCGCGACCAGCACGACGACGCCAGCGAGCACGAGGGCGCCGCCGCCGATCCAGATGCCGAGCAGCTGGCCGCTGTCGCCACCGGTCGTGGGCAATCCGTCGGCAGCGACGATCGTCACGCTGGCGATGCCCCCTGCCGAGCCGGACGAGACGGCCGCGATGTTGTAGATGCCCTTCGCATCGGCCGGCAGCGTGATCGACACCGCGGGCAGCGTGCCCGTCGCCGACGAGGTGTAGGTGGCTGACCCGGTGGAGATGGCCATACGCACGAACGCAAACGTCGCGTCAGCGCCGTTCTCGCCGGTCACCGTGATGGTGACCGCTTCATTGGCGGCGAAGGTACCGCTCTGGCACGAAAAGCTGATCGTGTCACCCGCCGAAACAGTCACGTCCGCGACGCCGCAGGCATCGACGGGCGGATACAGGACGGATGCCTGTGCCGCCGTTGCTCCGGCGAACGCCAGTGCGCCCGCCATGATGATCGCGACGATTGTCGCCTTTACCGCCGTGATCCCACGTGTCATTCCGCGCTCCCCCGAGTCGGGATGATCCTAGTCGAGGCCACCGCATTTCGCCGAAACGACGGTGGGGAGGCTGGCGTCGGCGGTCGGTGTGACGAGGGCTTCCGCGTCGGCTGCCGCTGTGGTGGCACGCACGGCGATGGTCATCGTCTGCGTCTCACCCGGCAGCAGGCGCACGCCGAACGTGACGACGTCGTGCCC
>JGI26534J51046_1002486_pt1 | contig 11275 bp, 11 predicted proteins | sample ThiBiot_750_plan_2_FD_51046 | JGI IMG/M metagenome (IMG submission 51046) | reverse complement strand
GCTGCCGGTGATCTTCACCGCCGCGGCGAAGTCGAGCTGGCCGAGGCCCTCGCCGAGGTCGACGTGGTCGCGCACCGGGAAGTCGAAGCTGCGCGGCGTGCCCCAGCGGCTCACCTCGACGTTGGCGGTCTCGTCGCGGCCGACCGCGACCGACTCGTGCGGCAGGTTGGGCACGCCCATCAGGAAGTCGTTGAGCTCGGTTTGCAGTTCGCCGAGGCGCGTTTCGAGCGCCTTCAACTCGTCGCCCAACCCCGCCNCCTCGGCCATGACCGCCGTCGTGTCCTCGCCCTTGCCTTTAAGCATGCCGATCTGCTTCGACAGCGCGTTGCGCTTCGCCTGCGCGTCCTGGGTGCGGGTCTGGATCGTCTTGCGTTCGGCTTCCAACGCATCGAAACGCGCCGCATCGAACGCAAAACCGCGCGCGGCGAGGCGCTCGGCGACGAGGGCTGCGTCACGGCGCAGCAGCTGGATATCAAGCATGGGAGATCACACGCATTACGTTAAAACTGGAATTGTCCCTGATCGTGCCGGCCATTGCCATCAAATGCCGCTCGATTCGTCCAGCAGCCACGCCGGGATGTCACGCTGACCATGCAGTACCCGCCACACATCGATGTGGTCGGCGCGCTCGACATAGAAAACCAGGTACGGGTAGGTTTTCAGCGGCCAGCTTCGCAGCCCGGGAAGATTCAGCTCAAGTGCATATCGCGCCGAGCCCGTGGCCGGATGACGGGCGATGTGCGAATACGCCCGCTCTAGCGCATCGACCAGGCCAAGTGCCGCCTGCACCGCGTTTTCCTTCAGATACCAGGCAATGGCCTCGTCGATATCCCGGTTGGCCAGCGCACGCGGGATGACGGGCTTTGGTTTCNCCCGCTGCGCCCGCCGACGCGGCGGCGCAAACTTTCGAAATACGCGTCATCTGCCGGGCCAGCCGGCGCGGAAGCTGCGCCCTCGAGCAGCAGGCCGCGCAAGTGCTGACGGTCCTGATCCTTGCGGATCAGTTCGCGCACGTATTCGCTGCTGGTGCCGTAGCCGCGCTGCGAGACCTGTTCGTCAACGAAGCTCTTGAGCGAGTCAGGCAGGGAAATGTTCATCGTGCTCATGGCCTGATGCTAGGCAGTTTGGCAAACTTTGGCAATAGCCGTATCAAGCCGCTTCGACCATCCCCACCGCCTCTTCCACGTCGACCGCGACGATGCGCGACACGCCCGGCTCCTGCATGGTGACGCCGGCTAAGTGCTGGGCCATTTCCATGGTGACGCGGTTGTGGGTGATGAAGAGGAACTGGGTGTGGTCGGACATCGCCTTGACCAGGTTGCAATAGCGCTCGGTGTTGGCGTCGTCGAGCGGCGCGTCGACCTCGTCCAAGAGGCAGAACGGCGCCGGGTTGAGCTTGAACATGGCGAACACCAGCGACAACGCGGTCAGCGTCTTCTCGCCGCCCGACAGCAAATGGATCGAGGCGTTCTTCTTGCCGGGCGGCTGGGCGAACACCTGCACGCCTGAATCGAGCAACTCCTCGCCGGTGAGGATGAGCCTGGCCTGGCCGCCGCCGAACAATTTCGGGAACAGTTCGCCCATGTGCTGGTTGACGGTGTCGAAGGTCTCCTTCAAGCGCGCGCGCGACTCCTGGTCGATGCGGCGGATCGCATCCTCCAGCGTGGTGACCGCTTCCAGCAGGTCGGCGCATTGCGTGGCGAGGTATTCGGCGCGCTCCTGCGCCTGGGTCAGTTCGTCCAGCGCGGCGAGGTTGACCGCGCCCAGCGCGGCAATCTCGTTCTGCAGGCGGTTGATCTCGGCCTGCAGTTGCGAAGGCCTGGGGCTGTCGGCCAGGCCGGATTCGAGGCTCGCCTCGTCCGCCGCGGCCTCGCGCAGCTGCAACTCGAACTGCGACTGCATCAGCATCGCTTCCTGGTCCTTCAGCTTCAACTGCTCGATGCTGCGGCGCAGCGGGTCGAGCCCCTGCTCGCAGGCCAGGCGCGCCTCGTCGTGGCTTCTTAATTGCGCGGTCAGGCCTTCCAGCGCGTCGCGCGCGGCGGCGAGCGCGGCTTCGGCCTCGGTGCGGGCGGTCAGCGCGAGTTGCAGTTCGACATCCAGCGCGTCGGCGGGCAGGCGGGCGAGTTCTTCGCGCGCCTGGGCGAGGCGCGTCTTGTCGTCGGCGATTTCCTGTTCGATGCGCGCCAGCGCGTCGCCGAGTTCCCTGATCTTGTTGCTGCAGGTGGTGAGCGCAAAGCCGGCCTCCTGATGCCGCCGCTCGGCCGCGCGCTGCAGTTCGCGCGCCTCGAACACCGCGCGGTCGGCCTGGTCGCGCTGCTGGCGCGCGGCGTAGAGCGCCTCGCGGGCGGCGTCGTCCTGCGCGCGGTAGTCCTTGAGGCGGGCTTCCAGCATCTCCAGCGTGGCGTGCTCGCTGGNCTGCTGCTGGACGACCTCTTCCAGTTCCTGGGCGATCTGCGTCGTCCGGCTCTGCACCCGTTCCACCGCCTGCTGCAGGCGCAGCAGTTCCATTTGCGCAGTGTGATGACGGCTCTGCGTCTGGCCGGTCTGCGCGCGCAGCGCCTGGATTTCGCGCTGGCGATCGCCGTGGCTTTGCTGGGCCTCGGCATGGGCGGCTTCGAGCCAGGCGGCTTCCTCGCGCAGGCGCACGGCGTCATCGGTGAGCCGTTCGAGCTCGCGCCCGCGCGCGAGGATGCCTTCCACCGCCGTGTGCGGGCCATGGAAGGTGACGCTGTGGCGGGTGAACAGATGGCCCTGCGGGGTGACGATGTATTCGCCGGGAGCGAGGCTGGCGCAGCGGGCGCGCGCGGCATCGGCGTCGTCGGCCCAGTAGCCGTTGGCGAGCCAGTCGGTCAGCGCCGCGCGGACCGCCCCGTCGTCGCAGGCGATCTTGCTGGCGAGGCTTTCCGGCGCGGCCGGTAGCGCCGCGCCCTCCCCGGCCCAAACCGTGAGGCGGGCCGGCGGCGCATCGGTGAACCAGCCGGGCTGCGCGTCGGCCGCCACCGCCTGCAGACGTTCGCGCAGCACCGCCTCGATCGCCGCTTCCCAGCCAGGGGCGACGCGCAGTTGTTCCCACAGGCGCGGTGCGGCATCGAGGCCGCGGCTGCGCAGCCAGGCGCCGAGCTTTTCGTCGGCCTTGAGGCTTTCCTGCAGCTTCTTCAGCGCGGCAAGCTCGGCTTCGGTCTGGTGCAGGGCCTTGCGCGCAGTTTCGAGTTCGCGCATGTGTTGCGCGCGCGCGGCATCGAGTTCGGGCAAGGCGGTTTCCGCTTCCTTGAGGCCAGCCTGGGCAGCCGCGAGCGTTTGCGCCAGTTCCTCGACTTCGACCTGTTTCTGCGCCAGCCCCGCCGTATCGGTGCGCGGCAGCTGCGCCTGTTCCTGGACGAGCCGGCGCTGGCGGGCATCCAGCTGTTCGAGCTGGCGCCTGGTGTGGCCGAGGCTGTTTTCGTCGACCTGGCGCGATTGATCCACTTGGGAAACCAGGCGCTGCGCCTCGCCCACCGCCTGCTGCGCCTCGCGCAGCGCGGCCTCCTTCTGCGGCAGGGTGCTGCCGGTGGCCTGGCGCGCGGCGGCTTCGGCCTCCATCAACNCCTCCTCCAGGCCGGGCTGCTGCGCGTTCACCTCGTTCAAGGCCTCCAGCGTGGCGGCACGGCGCGCCTGCTGGCCCTCGACGCGCACGCCCAGGTCCTGCACCTGGCGATACAGGCGCTCGCGGGTGGCGTTCTGGTGCGCCATGGTCTGCTCGATGCGCGCGACTTCCGACTGCGCCTGGTAATACGTTGCCTGCGCGCTGTTGAGCGTGTCCTGCCCGGAGAACTGGGTCTGGCGCGCGGTTTCCAGTGTCGATTCGATGTGGCGCAGGCGCGCGGTCTCGGCTTCCAGCCTGTTCTGCGCCTCGGTGAGATCCTTGTCGATGCGCGCGCGCTGCTGCGCGGCGTCGTGCTTCCTGGCATACCACAGGCGGTGCTGGGAAAAGGNCAGGNCGGCCTGCAATTGCTTGTAGTGCTGGGCGACCTCGGCCTGCGCGGCGAGCTTTTCGACCTGGCTCCTGAGTTCGCGCTGGATGTCCTCGACGCGGTTGAGGTTGTCGCGCGCGTCCTTCAGCCGCGCCTCGGTTTCCTTGCGGCGCTCCTTGTACTTCGATACGCCGGCGGCTTCTTCCAGGTAGCCGCGCAGTTCTTCCGGCTTGGCCTCGATCAGCCGCGAGATCATGCCCTGCTCGATGATGGCGTAGGCGCGCGCGCCGACGCCGGTGCCGAGGAAGAGGTCGGCGACGTCGCGCCGCCGCACCCGCATGTTGTTGATGTAATAGGTGGAATCGCCGCTGCGGTCGAGCACCCGCTTGACCGAAATTTCCGCGTATTGCGACCACTGGCCGGCGGCGCGCCCAAGTTCGTTGTTGAACGCCAGCTCGACCGAGGCGCGCGACGCCGGCTTGCGGCTGGAGGAACCGTTGAAGATCACGTCCTGCATGGTTTCGCCGCGCAGATGTCTGGCCGACGATTCGCCGAGCACCCAGCGCACCGCGTCGATCACGTTCGACTTGCCGCAGCCGTTCGGCCCCACCACGCCGGTCAGCTGCGCGGGGACGGGAATCACGGTGGGGTCGACGAAACTCTTGAAACCGGCCAGTTTGATGTGGGTTAAACGCAAGACGGCGGAACCTTAGCTTTTATAATGGGGTCTCCAAACGTCCTTGCGGGGACGTTTTTGTTGCCGTCATTCTACACCGAGCTTTTTTATGCCCTCCACGCCCGCCAAGACCCTCGAAACCTTCCCCAACCCGAAAGTTGAGCGCGACTTTCACATTCACATGGAAGTCCCTGAATTCACGTGTCTTTGCCCCAAGACCGGGCAGCCGGATTTCGCCACGCTGATCCTCGACTACATCCCCGACAAGACCTGCGTCGAGCTGAAGAGCCTGAAGCTTTACATGTGGAGCTTCCGCGAGGAAGGCCATTTCCACGAAGACGTCACCAACCGCATCCTCGACGACCTGGTCAAGGCGACCAAGCCCAGATACATGCGGCTCACCGCCAAGTTCTACGTGCGCGGCGGCATCTTCACCAACGTGGTCGCCGAACACCGCAAGAAAGGCTGGCAACCGGCGCCGCGCGTCGATCTCACGCAGTTCGAGCATCAGTCGAATACACGCGGATAATCCCTTGTATTTCCTCGGCATCGACTTCGGCACATCGGGCGCGCGGACCTGCGTCATCGACACCGAAGGCGCGGTCGTTGCCGAGGACGCGCGCGACTTCGGCAGGCTGGAAGAATACGAGCGCGCCGGCATCTGGCGCGAGGCGCTGTGGGACCTGGTCGCCTCGCTGCCGCCCGCGATCCGTTCGCAGCTGTCGGACATCGCGCTCGACGGCNCCTCCGGCACCGTGCTCGCCTGCGACGAGGAACTCGCGCCGCGCCACCCGCCGCTGCTCTACAGCGACGGCCGCGCGGTCATTGAAGCCGCGCTGATCGCGAAAACCGCCGAGCCGGGCCATCCCGCTGCTGCCGTCACCTCGGGGCTGGCCAAGGTGCTGTGGCTGAAAAAGCGTCTCGGCCTCACCGGCGCGCGGCTCTATCTCAACCAGGCCGACTGGCTGTCGGGCCTCTTGACCGGCCGGGTCGGCATGACCGACTACCACAACGCCCTGAAAATGGGCCTCGACCTCGACGCGCTGAAATGGCCGGCCTGGGTGGAATACCTGGCCGACGTCGACTACCTGCCGGTGCCCATCGCGCCGGGCGCCCGGCTTGCCACGGTGTCGCGCCCGCGCGCGCGCTACCTCGGCGTGAACCCCAGCTGCATGGTGCACGCCGGCACCACCGATTCCATCGCCGCCTTTCTCGCCGCAGGCGTCAGCCAGAGCGGCGACGCCGTCACCTCGCTCGGCAGCACCCTGGTGCTGAAGCTGCTGTCCGACAGCCGGGTGGAATCCACCGCACACGGCGTCTATTCGCACTGGTTCGGCAGCCGCTGGCTGGCGGGCGGCGCCTCCAACGCCGGCGGCGCGGTGCTGCGGCAGTTCTTCGACGACCGCCAGCTTGCCGCGCTCTCCGAACGAATCGATCCCGCCGTCGCCAGCCCGCTCGATTACGTTCCCTTGCCGCGCACCGGCGAGCGCTTCCCGGTCAGCGACCCTGCGCTGGAACCGCGCCTGTCCCCGCGCCCGGCGGACGACGCCGAGTTCCTGCATGGCCTGCTGGAAAGCCTGGCGCGCATCGAGGCGCGCGGGTATGCCCTGCTGGCCAAATTGGGCGCCNCCCCGGCGGGCCGGGTCGAGACCGCCGGCGGCGGCGCGCGGAACGCCGTATGGACGCACATTCGCCAGCGCCTGCTCGGTATGCCGGTGGCTTGCGCCGCCCACACCGAAGCCGCCTACGGCGCGGCGCTGCTGGCGCGCGATGGCCTGCAGCGCTTCGCTTCGATCCCTCAATAAGGCCCATTCCTCCGCCTGCAAGACGGGGCTTTGTTCTATGTTGATAATGATGTCGTGCTGCAGCCGAAGCCCGTGAATCGCGCCTGATTCCGTTTCGCCCGCGGCCAAGTCCTTCAACAGCGGAGACGGGCGGGCGGGTTTCGGCCGCCTCCCGGCAAACGACGACAGCAACGCGCTGATCGCCTTGCTGTCCGCTCTGCAAGAGAGGCCGCCATGCATACTCCTACCCGAGAAGCCCACNCCCCCGACCCGAAATGCTGCTGCTGCGGCCTCAGGCCACGCCGCACAAGCGGCAACGACGTGCTGCGCCTGGTCGCCGTCGTGCTGCTCCTGCTGCCGGTGATTTTCATGCTTTGGGGCTGCCCGGTGCAGACCGGCCCCGAAACTTCCGGATCGAAGGCTGGCCGTCTTGCGGCTGGATCGCGGTAGGAACGGNGCCTTTATGCCCGCTGCGTCAACAACCGCGTTCAGCCGACTTCGACGAATTCCAGGGTATTGGCGTCCGGGTCACGGCAGAACAAGGCCGCGCGGCCCGACCTGCTCGCGGTATATTTCNCCCCGGCCGCATCGAGCCGGCTTGCCAGCGCTGCCATGTCCTTGACGCCCAGCGCGATATGGCGGTCGCGGCCGCCGTGCTCGGGGCGCAGCGAACCCGCATCCGGATTGGGCAACCGCATCAGGTGCAGCTGCTGCCCGTTGCCGAGTTCGTACCACTCGCCGGGATAAGGCAGGTCGGGGCGGTTCGGGTAAAGCTTCAAGCCCAGCACCGTCTCGTAGAAGGTCTTCGCACGCGCCAGATCGGAAACCAGCAGGCCGGCGTGCAACAGGGCATTGATCTCAGACATGGCGTGCCTCCTTCAATTGCGCGTCTTCCATGCGGCCGGAAAACAGGCTGGCGGTGACGATCATGGCAGCGCCGACCCATTCCTGCACCCCCATGCGCTCGTCGGACAGGAAGTAGGCCGCGATGGCGGCCACCACCAGTTCGAACAGGAAGATGACGATGGCCTGGTTGGCCGGCACCCGCGCCAGGCCGTACTGCACGGCGTAGGTCATGCTGCCGATGGCGAAGCCGATGCCGATCAGCAGCAGCCAGGTGCCGGTTGCGGCGGTCGCCATGAAATCGAGTTCGGCCGGTCTGAGCGCCAGGCCGATCAACGCCAGCACGGCCACGCCCGCCCACACCGACACCGACTTGGCGCCTTCGGCCACCCCATCCAGGTGCCGGCTGATGACGTTGCTCGCTGCGAACATCACCCCGGCCGACAGGCCCAGCCACTCGGCACGGTGGCCCGGCAGCGGCCATTCGCCGGGCTGCCACAGCATCACCAGCGCGCCGCCCGCCGCCAGCGCCATCACCGCCCAGCCGGCGCGGTTGAGCTTTTCACGCAATAAAACTCGCGCGAACAGCACCGTCCACAGGGGCGACAGGTAGAACAGCAGCAGCACGCGCACCACCTCGCCTTCGAGCACCGCCAGCACGTAAGCCAGATTGGTCCAGCCCGCCGCCAGCCCCAGCGCCGACAGCCACAGCCAGTGTCCGCGCGCTGCGCGCAGCGCGCGGACATGCAGCCAGCCCAGCAGCAGCAGCGGCGTCGCATAGGAGAAGAACCCCGACGCGATGCCGCTCACTCCGGCCTGATCGAGCAGGCGATAGGGGTACCACACCAGCCCCCACAAGGTGGCGGCGTAGACCAGACTGGCGATGGCAAGGGTGCGCTGCAAGGGAATCGACGGCATAGGGCTTTATAATGAAAGACGTAAATGAAACCTGTACTGCAATGAATCCGCGCCTCGAACTGCTCCACCCCTATCCGTTTCAAAAGCTGCGTGAACTGTTCGCCGGCGTGACGCCGAATCCCGACCTCGCGCCGATCAACCTGTCGATCGGCGAACCCAAACACCCGACGCCGCAATTCATCAAGGATGCGCTGGTCGCCGGACTGGACGGGCTGGCGAATTATCCCATCACTCAGGGTTCGGATGCGCTACGCGGCGCCATTGCGGCATGGGCGCAGCGGCGCTACGGCGTGAAACTCGATCCGGCGGCCGAAGTGCTGCCGGTCAACGGTTCGCGCGAGGCGCTGTTCGCGTTTGCCCAGGCCAGCGTCGATTCCAGCCGCCACGGCCGCCGCGTGGTGCTGTCGCCCAACCCGTTCTACCAGATCTACGAAGGCGCGGCGCTGCTGGCCGGCGCCCGCCCCTTCTTCCTCAACACCCTGCCGGAAAACGACTTCGCCATGGACTGGTCGCGGGTGCCGGAAGATCTGTGGGAGCAGGTCAACCTGGTCAACGTCTGCTCGCCCGGCAACCCCACCGGCAAGGTGATGTCGCTGGACGACTGGAAGCAACTGTTCGAGTTGTCGGATCGGCATGGCTTCGTCGTCGCGGCCGACGAATGCTATTCGGAGATCTACTTCGCGGAAGGCGCTCCGCCGCTCGGCGCGCTCACCGCCGCGCAGCAGCTCGGCCGCGGCTTCAGGAACCTGATCGTGTTCAACTCGCTGTCCAAGCGCTCCAACGTGCCCGGCCTGCGCTCCGGCATGGTGGCGGGCGACGCCGCGCTGATGAAGTCGTTCCTGCTCTATCGCACCTATCACGGCAGCGCAATGAGCCCGGCGGTGCAGGCCGCCAGCGTCGCGGCCTGGAACGACGAAGCGCACGTGGCCGAGAACCGCCGCCAGTACGCCGAGAAATTCGCCGCCGTGATGCCTATGCTGAAAGGCGTGCTGCAATTCGACGCCCCCGACGCTGCCTTCTATCTGTGGGCGCGGGTGCCGGGCGGCGACGATGCCGCGTTCGCGCGCGAACTGTATGAAAAACAGCATGTCACCGTGCTGCCCGGCAGCTACCTCGCGCGCGACGCCGCCAACGTCAATCCGGGCAAGGGCTTCGTCCGCATCGCCCTGGTCGACAGCCTGCAGGCCTGCGTCGAAGCCGCCCGACGCATGGCCAGCCACGTCGGCGAGACGGCGTAAGCCGCCCAATTCAATTTCCATCGCTTTAATTTCAACTTTCAACCACAGGAATCCACCATGCAAGACCTGCAGAACATCATCGAAGACGCTTTCGAACGCCGTGCCGACATCACCCCGCGCAATGCCGACGCCAAGCTCAAGGACGCCGTCATGTCGGTGATCGAGATGCTCGACCGCGGCCAGCTGCGCGTCGCCGAGCGCACCGAAGGCCAGAACTGGATCACCCACCAGTGGATCAAGAAGGCGGTGCTGCTGTCGTTCCGCCTGGAAGACAACGCCTTCATCAAGGGCGGCTTCACCAATTATTTCGACAAGGTGCCGTCGAAGTTCGCCGACTACAACAGCCGCGACTTCCGCGAAGGCGGCTTCCGCGTGGTGCCGCCGGCTGCGGCGCGGCGCGGCGCCTACATCGGCAAGAACGTGGTGCTGATGCCCTCCTACGTCAACATCGGCGCCTACGTCGACGAAGGCACCATGGTCGACACCTGGGCCACCGTCGGCTCCTGCGCGCAGATCGGCAAGAACGTGCACCTCTCCGGCGGCGTCGGCATCGGCGGCGTGCTCGAGCCGGTGCAGGCCAACCCCACCATCATCGGCGACAACTGCTTTGTCGGCGCGTTCCGAGGTCGTCGAGGGCGTCATCGTCGAGGACAACTGCGTGATCTCGATGGGCGTTTACATCGGCCAGTCGACCAAGATCTACGACCGCGAGACCGGCGAAGTCCACTTCGGCCGCGTGCCTGCCGGCTCGGTGGTGGTGTCCGGCAACCTGCCTTCCAAGGACGGCAGCTACAGTCTGTATTGCGCGGTGATCGTGAAGAAGGTCGACGAGAAGACGCTGTCCAAGGTCGGCATCAACGAACTGCTGCGCGGGATCTGACCGACCGGATGCGGGTACAAGGAGACGCCATGAAAGCATTTCTCGCCGTCACCGTATTGTTCGCCCTCAGCCTGACGGGCTGCCAGACCAACCCCGTGTCGGGGCGCTCGCAGCTGGTGCTGGTTTCGGAAGAACAGGCCCAGGCCTCGTCCGCGCAGGCCTATGCGCAAACGGTCAACGAGGCCCAGAAGAAGGGCAAGCTCAGCGCCGACGCGGCGCTGAACGCACGGGTCAAGCGCATCACCGACCGGCTGATCACGCAGGCGGGCACCATGTACCCGCCCAGCCGCAGCTGGAAATGGTCGGTCGCGGTGATCGACGAGCCCACGCTCAACGCCTGGTGCATGCCGGGCGGCAAGATGGCGATCTACACCGGCATCATCACCAAGCTCAAGCTGACTGACGACGAAATTGCCCAGGTCATGGGCCACGAAATCTCCCACGCGCTGCTGGGACACGGCCGCGAGCGCATGTCGCGCGCCATGGCCACGCAAGGCGGTCTGCAAATCGGCTCCATCCTCGCCGGGGCGACCTCACCGTGCTGGCGCCGGTGGCCGACATTGCATTGACCCTGCCCAACAGCCGCGAGAGCGAGAGCGAGGCCGATCGCTACGGCATCGAACTCGCCGCCCGCGCAGGCTACGACCCGCACGCCGCGATCAGCCTGTGGGAAAAAATGAGCCAGGCCAGCGGCAACGGCCCGCCGCAATTCCTGAGCACCCACCCGGCGCCCAGCAACCGCATCCAGGCATTGAATGCGCTGGTGCCGAAAATGATGCCAATCTACGAGAAAGCCCGTAACTGATGGATACGCCGACCGACGACAAACTTGCCAGCCTCAAAACCCTGAGCACCGTCATTTATGCGCTGTACGCGCTGTCGCTGTTTTCCGGCGTCACTGCCATCGTCGCCATCGTGCTGAACTACATCAAGCTCGACGACGCCAAGGGCACCTGGCTGGAAAGCCATTTCCGCTGGCAGATCCG
>JGI26534J51046_1002467_pt1 | contig 11421 bp, 8 predicted proteins | sample ThiBiot_750_plan_2_FD_51046 | JGI IMG/M metagenome (IMG submission 51046) | reverse complement strand
TAAAAATTTTAACATTTTTGCTTTTCGAGATGAAACAGTCGTTAAAAAAGTTTTTAATGAGCCACTACGAACAAACAAAATTAAACGAATTCTATTTAAATCTACGAGCAATCGTAGATATTTTTTATTGACTGTTGTTAAAAAAAACAACAACATACTAGTACGCACTGCACTAAAAGCAACAATTACTAAAAAAAAAAAACTAAAAGCAATATACAACTCCTCTGAATTTAGATCAAGACCTCAATATCCAAAAATTGTTACAATGAAAAATAAAATTGAAAATTTTACAAAAAAAAAATTATCCTTAAATGACAACATACACCAACAAAAAATTAATAGAAATTAAAACATTTTACCTACCGGTAATTAAATTTTCAATAAAATAAGTACTTAAATAAAATGGGATATATGTACCCCATAAGTAAATTCATAAAAAAACCAAAACTCAAACTACATCAACAAAATGTCAATATCACGCAGCTAGAGTTAAAGCTAAATAACTAACAGTTCGAAAATGACCTAATAAAAATCGAATAAAACAAATAAACAAAAATAGGCTTCCGATTAAAACATGACCCCCGTGAAACATCGTTAAAATATACATACTTGATCCAAAAACAGAATCGTTAACTTGATGAAATGCAACCATATATTCATGTCACTGAGACATCATAAAAAAAATAGCGTAAATAAACAACACTATAAACCCAAGAATAACCTCTCTAGTTTGCCCTCCGATCAACCCATATTGAGCCCACGTTAATGCTGCCCCTGAAGCTAATAAAAAAATTGTATTTACAGTTGGAATACCCAAATTATTCATTTGTATTGATTCTACCGGCGGTCAGACAGCCCCAATTTGCACAACCGGCTCAATTGCTGAATGAAAAAAAGCTCAAAAAAAACTAAAAAACAACAACGCCTCTGAAACAATAAAAAACCAAAAACCTCATCGAATATTAGACTCAATCAATAATGAACTACGCGATAAAAATGTTAATTCCCGAATCAAATCTCGGCACCAAAAAAAAAAAGCGAAACAGACAAATAAGCCCCCCAGTAGAAAACAAAACAACCCAGAAGAATAATAATTCATATAAGCCGCAAACCCAGTTAACATTAAAAACACAGCAAATGAAGAAAAAATCGGTCACGGACTAGGCGTCAATAAAAAAAAGCCAGAACGTCTAACGTCAAACGCTATATCGTTATTATTATTTGTTACTGTATTTCCAAACGATAATAAAACCCGCGCTACAGCCGAGCTAGTTGAAAAATCACGCTCTACTAAAAAAGCATCTAATTTTCTTTTTAAATTATTCGCAAACATAAATAATTATTTAAAAAATTTAATGTGATAAATTTAACGAATCGTTAAAGTATATACATACAAGCGTAATAAACACATACGCTTGCAAAAAAGCAACCCCCAACTCTAGCATAAACACAAACAATAATAAAACCCCAGCAAAAATAGCCGCAAACCAGTTTAACTTAAATAACTTAACAGCAAACCCTGCAATAGTAAAAAGTAAAACATGCCCCGACGTAATATTTGCTGCCAACCGAATTGCTAAACTAAAAACACGAATAATATATGAAATAATTTCAATAACAATTAAAAATGGTAGCATGTAAATTGGTACATTTGGGACAAATAATTTATAAAATCCCACGCCATTTTCTAAAATTCCAATAAAAATTGCCATGAATCACACCATGATTGAAAAAAAAAAAGTAATTACAATATGCGACGTAGGCGCAAAACTAAACGGTGTAATACCATATAAATTAGATAACAAAATAACAAAAAATAAAGATAAAACAAAAGGGAAATAGATATACCCCTTTTTTCCCGCTTGCTTATCTAAAACACCAAAAACAAGAGCAATCGACGACTCAACACAAATTTGTGTAAAACTCGGGATAAACGTTGAGTTAAAATTAAAAAACATTAAAAAAAAAATTAAAGTAACTACAGAAAATAAAAGATATAAAGACATACTGGTAATTGAAAAGTCAACTACATCAGCAACATTAAAAAAAGCTAAGTTTACTACATCAAATTTTTCAATTGGCGAAAACAACATAAAAAAAATTAAACCCTAAAAGAACGGTACATATCAAATATCAGAAACACGAGCTTTCATTAAATAAAAAGTCTCAGGCATTCTATTTTCAAGAAAAAAAAAATCTATTTTGTACGAAAACGGTATCAAAAATAAAAAATAAAAAAAATAACTAAAAGTTGAAAATTGTCCTACAAAGTAGTAAGTAGGTTCAATTGGCATCCCACCAACCCAGCCTAAAGTTAACGCAATTACAACAAACCCTCAAAAAAAAATCTCAAAAACCGGTTTAAAATACGAACTTCGAATAGGAAATGTCATAAAAAACGGCAATACTAATAAAATTAATATTGACAATGCTAAAAAAATTGTCCCCAAAAGTTTATCAGGTAAAGCACGAAGAATCGCGTAAAAAGGTAAAAAATACCACTCAGGTACAATATGATTCGGCGTAACTAATGGATTCGCTAAAATATAGTTATCGGGGTGCCCAAGATAGTTAGGTGAAAAAAAAATAAAAATACTAATTCCAAATAAAAAAACGTTTAAAAATGAAAAATCTTTAACAAAAAAGAATGGCGTAAAGGAAAACGTATCAATTTTTGAATTTAAACCTAAAGGATTGTTCGAACCTCAGTTATGCAAGCAAACTAAATGAAAAACCACTAATCCTAAAATAACAAAAGGTAAAAAGTAATGTAAGCTAAAAAAACGATTTAAAGTAGGATTATCAATAGAAAACCCACCTCATAATCAATAAACTAAGTCAAGTCCAATATACGGAATAGCTGAAAAAAGGTTAGTAATAACCGTCGCAGCTCAAAAACTCATTTGCCCTCACGGCAATACGTACCCCATAAACGCGGTCATAATCATAATAAGTAGTATAACAACACCACTCGCCCATAAAATTTGACGAGGATAAGCATAAGAACCGTAATACAATCCCTTTAATAAATGCAAATAAACAATAAAAAAAAACGCCGACGCACCATTCGCGTGAGCATAACGTAAAAAAAAACCGTAATTAACATCTCGCATTATATGCTCCACGCTTAAAAACGCTAAATCAACATGAGGAGTATAATGCATAGCAAGTATAATTCCAGTTATAATTTGAAAAACCAAACAAACTAAAGCTAAAAAACCGAAATTTCAAAAATAGCTTAAGTTCGAAGGTGTTGGGTACAAAATAGCAAATTCATAAATAAAATTTGCTAAAATACGATTTCGAAAAAATTTTCGCGCTCAAAATTTCATAAAATAAAAAGCTACTCTTAAAAAAAACATTATAAAAATAATCAAGACCAAAGAAAATAAAAGACAAACGCGGAACCAATTCCTACTCCAAAGTTGGCCCAAGTTGGATTCGAACCAACGACCTTGCACTTATCAGGTGCACGCTCTACCAACTAAGCTATTGGACCATACAACTACAACATATAACTACTATATAACGCAAAAGGTTTACTTTAACGCCATGTTTATCTCATTTTGTCTCCAGACACAGGTTCCCCTACAACTACCGTGTTACGACTTCGCAGCAGTCCCTAACTTTAGGGTTATAGGCAGTCAATTGCAACTACTAATTATTAAAATTATTATATAAAAAAAACTAGATGCAAAGCCCCCGCCTATGTCTGCTAAAACCAATTTCTACCGCGTGACGGGCGGTGTGTACTAGGGTTGGATAGTATTCACCGTACCATGCTGATATACGATTACTAGCGATTCCTACTTCATGTTTTCGTATTGCAGAAAACAATCTGAACTGAGACAGTTTTTCAAGTTTTGCTAAGACTCACGTCGTCGCTTCTTATTGTAACTGCCATTGTAGCACGTATGTAGCCCAATCTGTGTAGGCCATGACGACCAGACATACTCCCAACCTTCACTCCATGTCTCATGGTCAGTCTTTTGATACCACGCCGAATACTTCAAACGCATTCATTGCGCGATAAAATCAAAATAAGGGTTACGCCCGTTACAGAAGTTAATCGAACATCTCAAAACACGAGCTGATGACGGCCATGCAGCACCTGTTTGCGCTCTTCTAGAATTACCCTCAAAAAGAAAGTTAATCCAGCTAAAACTAATTAGCTTACAAAGCGACATATCCTAAAATTGGTAAGGTTCTACGCGGTATATCAAATTAAACCACATGCTCCACCGCTGGTAAAACCCTCCGCCAATTCCTTTAGGTTTGAACCTTGCGGTTGTAATTCCTAGGCGGAGTGCTTAAGCATTTACGTAAATACTCGCTATTAACCAGCTAAGCATTCAACACTCATCGGTCAGGGCGTAGACTACTGAGGTCTCAAATCTCGTTTGCTCCCTACGCTTTTGCACCTTAGCGTCAGTTCCAAATTATAGAATCGCCTTCGCCCGACGGTGGTCCAATGAATTTATACGAATTTCACTTCTACACTAAATGTACCATTCTATTCAAAAAAACTCTAATCTACCAGTTTAAAAAATGAGTCTCCAGTTAAGCTGGAGGATTTCATTAAAAACACAATAAATCGCCTACGTGCCCTTTACGCCCAGTCAGGATGAATAACACCTGCCCCCCCCGTTTTACCGCGGCTGCTGGCACGAAGTTTGCCGGGGCTTCTTACTCTGGGTACCGTCACAATCGTCCCCAACGAAAGAGCTTTACAGTCTTCACCTTCATCGCACACGCGACATTGCTGGATCAAGCAAAACTCATTGTCCAAAATCCCTCACTGCAGCCTATTCAGTTCGGGCCGTTTTCATTCCCATTGTGGTTGATCGTCCTCTCAGACCAACTAAAGATAACAGGCTTGGTAGGCCGTTACCTCTACCAACTACCATAATCCTACGTAACCTCATTCAACTGCGTAAAATACTTTTTGTTCTTCGAGTTTACTTTCGAAGAACATTAATTGAAATTTGTTTCAAACAGTTTAAAGATTGTCACGTTATACGCACCAGTACGCCATACATCTAAAAAAAAATGCATTAAAACTAGCATGTGTTAAGCATATCGCAAGCATTCACTCAGAGCCAGGATCAAGATCTTACTTATGTGTGCCTAAATCAAAGTCAAAAAAAATTTAGCCAATATAAACTCCAAAAAATTTTACGAGCGGCGGGACTTGAACCCACACGACTAATGTCACCGGAGTCTAAACCCGACATGTCTACCATTCCATCACGCTCGCACAGCAAGTTTAAGGTGGCAGTGGAATCGAACCACTCTAACATGGATTTGCAATCCACCGCATAACCACTATGCTAGCCACCCACAGTATCACTTATAAATTGTCTGGAAGTAGGATCGAACTACTGACCTAAGGCTTTTCAGGCCTCCGCTCTACCACTGAGCTACCCAGACACCAAACTACCTTAAAAACTAAAAAAATTTCGTGCTTGAAAGGATTCGAACCTTTAATCTTCGAATTCGCAATTCGACGCTTCATCCAATTAAGCTACAAGCACACTTAGAAATAAAGGGCGTTTGATGGGACTCGAACCCACAACCGATGCTGCCACAAAACATAGCTCTACCAATTGAGCTACAAACGCCAAAAGGGTGAACGAAGAGTCGAACTTCGAACCTCTAGTTTACAAAACTACTGCTCTACCATTGAGCTATTCACCCCCCTACCAAACCATCAATCGTCCCGAATTGGACTCGAACCAATAACCTAGCGATTAACAGTCGCTCGCTCTACCAATTGAGCTACCGAGACATAGCAGGAAGGGCGGGACTCGAACCCACACCAAAAATTTTGGAGACTCCCGTTCTACCATTAAACTACCTCCCCCCCTCATTCAACACATCATACCCGCTATCGGACTTGAACCGACACTCTATGAAGAAATAGATTTTGAGTCTACCGCGTCTACCATTCCGCCAAGCGAGCTCGCTAAAAAAAACTAACGCGGAAGGAGTGGGATTCGAACCCACGTTGCCACACGGACAAACGCCTTAGCAAAGCATCGCCTTTAACCACTCAGCCATCCTCCCCTCATTCAACACATCATACCCGCTATCGGACTTGAACCGACACTCTATGAAGAAATAGATTTTGAGTCTACCGCGTCTACCATTCCGCCAAGCGAGCTTAAACTATATAAAAAACAAAACTTTTATTAACACAAAAAAATTTAACTCATTTACACCCTAAGGGATTCGAACCCTTGTTTTTGCTGTGAAAGAGCAACATCCTAAACCAACTAGATGAAGGGTGCAAAACAAGAAGAAAAGCCCCTACCTTCAAAGAGCATTTCATTAATTTTTGAGAAGAACAGGATTCGAACCTGTGACGGAATTACCAACAGATTTACAGTCTGCCGCCTTAACCACTCAGCCACCTTCTCAACTAAATTTAGGCGCACTAGGACTCGAACCTAGAACCCTTGGCTTAAAAGGCCACCGCTCTACCAATTGAGCTATACACCCTAACAATAATAATAAATCACAAGAAAAATCTCGTGGATAAAACTGAAAAAAGCAACGTGCCCTATAGGACTCGAACCTATATCTGAAGGCTTAGAAAACCACCACTCTATCCATTAAGCTAAGGGCACGAAACCCATCACTTTTTTTCAGTACGGAAGGACTCGAACCTTCAATTTCCCGCCCCCAAAACGGACACGTTAACCATTCCGTCACGTACTGCAACTGCAACCGACGGGACTTGAACCCGTAACCTTTCACTTGCAAAACGAACGCTCTACCCAATTAAGCTACAGTCGCACAGAGAGGAACAGGATTCGAACCTGCGAGATAAATTTACCCTTCGGTTTTCAAGACCGACGCCTTCAACCACTCAGCCATCCTCCCATTAGTTTAACCTCCGTCATCAATTAAAAAGCCATAAACGCGTACAACGGGGATGACGGGAGTTGAACCCATATCGCGTGGCGCGACAAGCCAGCATTTTACCATTAAACTACAACCCCTACAATATTTTTCACAAAATGACGGAGGTTGGATTCGAACCAACGAAACTTCAAATTATGAGCCTGACGAGATAACCACTTCTCCACTCCGCCGTCTACGCCCACTAGGACTCGAACCTAGAACCTTCGGTTTCGAAGACCGACGCTCTATCCAATTGAGCTATGAGCGCCCATTACAGTTACCAGCACAAAAAATTAACACAACTTAAACAATTTACCAGACTTAACTTTATCTCCCAACGCCTAGTCAGTACTTCCATAATTAACGTTTTTCACAAATCTAGATCGGTACGAGTTAGTGTGGATCCACGTTAACAACTCAGGCAATATTAAAAAAGTGCGCACATTTATTTGCAAGTAACCAAGCAACAACTTGTATTTCAAAAAAATTCAAAAAAGCCAATCTATTTTTAAATTAAAAGGCAATATTAGTACAAAACAGCTAAATTTTTTTCAAAACTACTACATTTTGCCTATATACGTGATAACGTATCACGCGCCTACGAGAACTTATTTTGAGGAAAACTTCTTGCATTGATGTTTTCAGCAATTATTTCTTTTATACGTAGCTAACCGGCGATGCTAATCGCTTAACAACCGGACCACCATTGGTATACCCCTAATTCTGTTATTAGTAACTAAAACATAATAAATCAGTTACATCGCGTAACTACAAACGCCAGTCCTCTCGTACTAGGCAGGGAATCACTCTCAATTCTCGAACATTCACGGTAGATAGGGACCAAACTGTCTCACGACGTTTTAAACCCAGCTCGCGTACCACTTTAATGGGCGAACAGCCCAACCCTTGGAACCGCCTACAGCTCCAGGATGTGATGAGCCGACATCGAGGTGCCAAACGATTCCGGCGATAAGGTCTCTAGTGAATCATTAGCCTGTTATCCCCGACGTACCTTTTATCCGTTGAGCGATGGCCCTTCCACGCAGCACCACCGGATCTCTATGACCGACTTTCGTCCCTGCTCGGTTTGTCAACCTTGCAGTCAGGCAAGTTTATACCATTACGCTCCACGATTAGTATTTTAAGCTAATCTGAACTTACCTTTGCACACCTCCGTTACTCTTTAGGAGGCGACCGCCCCAGTCAAACTACCCACCATACACTGTCCTAAATATTAGTTAGTTATTAATTACACAAAGAAACCTATTTCACTTTCCGCCTACCCAATTTTCTAGCAAAAAGGGGTCATAGGCTAAGTTATATTCTACACATCATGCTTTTAACAACAATGTAAAGCTATTGTGAAGGTGCACGGGGTCTTTCCGTCTAGCCATGAATACTCCGCATCTTCACGGAAACTTCAAATTCGCTGGATCAATATTGGAGACAGTAGGAAAGTCGTTACACCACTCGTGCGGGCCATCAATTAAATGGCGAGGAATTTCGCTACCTTAGGACCGTCATAGTTACGGCCGCCGTTTACTGGGACTTAAATTCAAAGCGTTAACTTATTCTTTTTGTCTAACAGCACCGGGCAGGTGTCAGACCCTATACATCGTTTTACAACTTAGCAGAGTCTTGTGTTTTTAGTAAACAGTCGCTATCCTCACTTCTGTGCCACCTTAACAAAATTATCAAAATGAAAAAAATAAAATCTTTCGCACTAAATATTCGCAACAAAAAGAAACACTCTATTGTCACTAATATAAATTTCGTTAAGGCACTCTTTCTCCCGAAGTTACAGAGTTATTTTGCCGAGTTCCTTCAATATTGTTATCCCAAGCGCCTTAGTATACTCTACCCAACTACTTGTGTCAGTTTACAGTACGGTTAAAAAAAATCATGCAACCAGCTATTTCTAGGAGCTACAAAAGCAGCATTTTGAACGTATTCGTTAAAACGATCAACTACCTTAGCAACCCGTCACTGTGAAACAAGTAATATTTACATATTGCGATTTTAAATAAATTTTTCACGAAGAATATTAACTCCGTTACCCATCAATCAAAGCATTCGCTTATTCTCTTAGGGACCGACTAACTCTTCGCGGACTAACCTAACAAAGAAACCCTCAGTCTTTCGGCGATAACGTTAAACTAGCTTACACAGGCGTTAACCTGTACAAACCCACGTTATTTGTCGCTACTCATGTCAGCATTCTTAACTTTATAATCTCAAGCCTTTCTCCCGAAAAACCGTCGTAAATCTATAAAGCATTCTGCTACCGCCCGTAAGCATACATGTAAAAAAGTATACTACTTCAGGCCTTCAGCTTCGGTATTTAGTTGAAAGTCCCTGTTCATTTGCGAATATAAAAAACCTATAACTGTGTCTAGTAGATTCAACAGACACCGCTAAAATAAAATTAGTGAGCTTTTACGCTTTCTTTAAGGGATGACTGCCTCTAAGTCAACCTCCTAATTTAAACAGCTTAATACATTCTCGATTCACACTTAACTAAAATTTAAGGACCTTAGCTTAAAATCTGGGCTGTTTCCCTCTCGACCACGAATCTTCGCACCCGTAGTCTGACTGCTAAAATTAAATTTATTGGTATTCGGAGTTGCGATAAATTCAGTAAATCAACGACGACCCCCTAGCTAATCTCGTACTCTACCCCCAATAATTATTTTTTTTTAACGCTCTACTTCAATAGATTTCGCAGAAAACCAGCTATCTCCAAGTTTGATTAGCCTTTCACCCCTAGCCACAGGTCATCTCAATTTTTTTCAACAAATATGAGTTCGGTCCTCCAATAAATGTTACTCTATCTTCAACCTGCCCATGGCTAGATCACTTGGTCTCGGGTCTAATTCATTTGACTAGTCGCTCTCATTCAAACTCGCTTTCGCTTCGCCTACGTTTTTTTATAAAACTTAAGCTTGCCAAACAAATTAACTCGCTGACCCATTATGCAAAAGGTACGCTGTCACCTCGCAAACGAAGCTCCAACAGCTATGTATGTTATACGTTTCAGTTTCTTTTCAATAAAACCCTAAAGGCTTCTTTTTCACCTTTCCCTCGCGGTACTAGTTCACTATCGGTCAAACATGATATTTAGGCTTAGCAGGTGGGTCTGCTATATTCAAGCAAGATAATACCTAGCCCGCTCTACTCAAATTTTTATTAAAAAACAAATTAATACAGGGCTATTACCTTCTACGGCAACCAGCCACACTAAAATAGTGTAACACAGATTTTTTTAAAATCATTTTTTAACAATAAGGCCTATTCCGCACTCGCTCACCACTACTAGCGGAATCTCGGTTGATTTCTACTCCAACGATTACTTAGATGTTTCAGTTCATCGCGTTTTCAACTATTACCGTTGTGTAAACAACGAAAAAATAGCTTTTTATTTTTAACAAGGTTTCCCTTTGCGGAAATTTAAGCATTAGTCTCTCGTCAGCTAAACTTAACTTTTCGTAAATAACTAAACGTCCGCTCTTTCATATTTACCAAGGCATCCCCGTATAACATTAGTTTAACAATTTAAATATAGTTCTAAACAATACTAATCAGATCACTGTAAAAATATATTTACCAACTTTAAAGTGAGCAAAAAATTTAACCAAAAACGCTACTTACCGAAAAAAAAATTAGTTAGCGTCAACAAAATTTTTAATAAAACCTGCTAGAAGTAAAACTTCTGCAATAGTCGCTCCATACTTAGCTGAAATAGCGGCTAATTCTGTATTAGCGTCATTCAAGTCCAACGATGCACGATCCGCGTTTAAATAAAACGAAAAATGAATTCGAACTAAGTCATCCAACAATTCGCGCATAACAACATTTTGTTTCTCTAACGCAATTTTTGAAGGTAACATCAATACTGACAATTCCAAAAACAAATACAAACTAGCTAGATAATCAAAAAGATCGATAGACGCATCCGCAGCTACAGTATTTTGAAAAAATTCAGTAGAAGTCAAATAAAAAACCATTAATTGCTTAAACATTGACATAGGCTTATTACGTCCTTGTGTCAGCATACTAACCATTAATTTACCGCGAAACAATAATGAACGAGTAGCTGCATCAAGCTCTGAACCAAACTTAGAAAATTGCTCAACTTCCCGAAATTGAGCTAACTCTAATTTCAACGAACCTGCTAAACGTTTCATCATTTTTGATTGAGCAGAAGATCCAACGCGACTAACTGAAATACCAGGATCAACCGCAGGGCGATTTCCCTCCTGATGTCTGTTTAAATCTAAATAAATTTGACCATCAGTAATCGAAATTACATTCGTTGGAATATAAGCTGAAACGTCCCCTTGAATTGTTTCAACAATAGGCAAGGCAGTAAGAGAACCTCCACCGAAAGCTGCACTTAACTTAACTGCTCTCTCTAATAAACGAGAGTGCAAGTAGAAAATATCTCCAGGGTAAGCTTCACGACCAACCGGACGACGTAATAATAAAGAAATTTGGCGATATGCATCCGCATGACGC
>JGI26534J51046_1002465_pt1 | contig 11438 bp, 9 predicted proteins | sample ThiBiot_750_plan_2_FD_51046 | JGI IMG/M metagenome (IMG submission 51046) | reverse complement strand
ACAACAAACTTTTCCGGTATGGATCCTATTATCCGAATGTCTTGTTGCAGAATGATTGGATTGGCATATACTTTCAGCACCTTGTTATCAAACAAAGGATCAGTGTAGCCTGTTACGTCGGACAACCATTTTGTTTCCTCCGCCTTTACTCCTGTATGTTCCCATTGAAGCTTTAATTCTTCTAAACCAGTTGATTCACCACTCTCTGCATACATCTGCCAGCCTTCCTTCAATTTACCTTCCAGTAGAAGTGTATAGCTATCCGCACCAGTTTTGGTTGCTGTAAGCTTCCAACTCACAGGCTGCTGTTGGCAGAAACCCGCAAGTGAATATAAAAAAAACAGGTATGAAAGGATAATTTTCATTTACTCGTTCTGAATTTGTTACTTATTGAAGAGGAATATTAAAGGAGACCGTTTGCGGTGGCAAACACTCTTCATCATTACAAATCATAAATTCAATGCTGCCGCTTATATTGGTTTTGACGTTAGATCTTACTTTCACTGTTTGCACAAAATCAGCCTTGCCATCAAAATATTTTACTGTTACGCCAAATACATCCTCATACTTGCTTACAATTTTTCCAACTTCTTTTGGATTACCGTCAATAACTGCCAACGGATTTTTATTAAAACTGATGCTTGTGGGCAATGCACCACCTTCTGGGCTGGTTTGGCTGTAAATATGCCACGGACTTTGCACCACCGGTGTAAAATGCACCTCGTAAGTTTTATCACCGATTTTATTTGTACTGAAACCCCATATTACAACATCTGACATCTGTGTTTTTCCCAGATATGCTAAACTTATACACGCAATTGTACATACAATAGTTTTCATAATTATAATCCTTCTCGGGGCCCTAATCTTCCGAAATGCTTGTTGATTTATTTGCGAGCAAAAGATCAATAACCGCTTCCAATTCTTCTCTTGACTTGAAGTCGCTTATACTTCCAGGCTTATAAATTCTTCCGCCTCTATCTATCAATATGGGAAAGGGATATCCTGTAATATTATAGTGCTTAATAATAGGGTGGTCTTCACCCAGCCCGTCTGTGTATAGATTAATATCGTTTACCGAAGTGTAATGCCCTTTTTCAATAGTCTTCCTCCAAGCTGGGAAAGATTTGTCTATCGATACCGTAATAAAAACAATGTCCCTGTCTTTATATTTAGCTTTGATATCCTTCAAAACATCTCGATAATATACCTCGCACCATTTACATCCAGTAAACCAAAAGTCAATAAACACATACTTCCCCTTAAATTCTGAATATTTCACTTTCTGTCCATGATAATCGGTCAGGTTAAAATCAAATGCCATTGAACCACCCATTAAACTTGAGTAGCGAGAAATATATTTTTTAAAGTAAGAGTTTCCAACTATATTAAATCCAACATTTAATAGGCTGTCGAAATTTTTACTCTTTTGTATTACATTTTGATCACCAAAGTAAGCACACAAGATTTTCTGTTGAACTTCCGTAGGAAAACTACTAATGTCTGTAATGGCGCTAAATGCCTTCACATCTGAGTTGCCAATTTTGGTGAATGCATACGTAAGCCGTAATCTATCATCGATATAATCAGCATACGACTTAGAAATTACTTTAGCCGGGTTAGAAATTATGCTGTCAATTAAAACTATTTTTCCAAAGTTGTGTGCTAGAGATTTAAGAGAATCAACGTTATTTGTTTCAAACAATTTGTACAAAAAATGCTTATAAAGAGACTTGCCGGCATCTGCGTAAATATCAATCAAGTAAAGGTCAAACACCAGCGGACTGATCATCCCTTTATACTGATTTAATAACTCAGATTGTACTTTAATTCGTCGTTGGATATAATTATTCTCGATATAGAGCCCTCCGCTATCAAATATCAAGTTTCGACCATTATCTGATGCTCCCAGTAAATACTCTGCTCCTGATATTGCTTCCCAGCACTGAAATTTTGCAGCCCCCCTTCCTTCGTAAATAATTTTTGAGGCTTTGTGAAGCACAGCCCCTGCCCCAGATTGAGTAAATTTAGAAGAAGGAATTTTAAGACATAGGAGATCCCCCTTTTCAAGAAGTTGCATCCAAACAATAAATTCATCGACCACTCCACTTTTTTTAGTAAAGACAGAAAAGTATCCAACTTCATTAATTCCTTTTAAATTAAAAACAAATCCATCTTTAATACGTTTTGCTTGTAGAATTAGATCTGGAATGTTGTCATATCTGTCACCAAAAACCGGTTTCTCAAAGTAATACAGAAATAAAGAATCGGGTACATGCTCACTAGGAATTCGTATTTCGATTTTTGCCTGACCCTCTGCTTCTTGCTTTGATTTGGCCAAACTAGTAAGAGAGAAAAGAGTTACTACGCTCAGTAAAAGGAGTCTTAACATAATATAAACAAATTTGATAGAATAATAGTGTTCCCAATTTAAATGATCCAGACTACCGTGGATTTTGCTGAATTCCAGAAAGTCGGATTTCTGTTTCAGGAATTAGATAGACGTATCTCAAATCATTGGGAGGTAAAGTAAACGTCTGATTATTGATGGTTCTGGTAAGTGTAACAGCCCTAGTTGATTCCAAGTTCAATCTCCTCAGATCGCTCCAGCGACATAATCCAGTAAATATTAATTCCTTTCGGCGTTCGGCAAGAATTATATCCAATGCTTGCTCCGAGGTTGATGCCGTAAAAGGCACAAAAGATCCGTTATTCTTCCATCTCTTGATCATTAAGGTATTTAAATCAGCAAGTGCCTCAGAAGTTCTCCCTAACCTGGCAAGAGCCTCCGCTCTGATAAGATAAACCTCATTGACAGCCAGACCTGAAAAAACAAAAACATTCCCTAAATAGCTGCCTCTAAAAACATACTGCTTTAGTGGAATTGAAATGGTACGAAAAAAAATTGCCTTTCGAAGGTCATCATCACTATATGAATCATATAATGTTGTGTCAATATAACTAGTGCTAGCATAAGCTCTTAAGCTAGTATAAGTTGCTCCAAATGCATAGAATAGTACTTCGCTGTTCAACCCTGTCGAAGATTGAATGTTAGGAAAAGGAAGTGCATTGGCACTGTTGATAGTATTATAATCCAATACGGTATTATATAAACTTAGTGACTGGCTTGAATACCTTTCAGCATTGACATAATCTCCCATTTGTAAAAAAACTTTTGCTAATAAGGCCGTTGCACTACGCTTTGAAGGGCGAGTTGCGACAGTTGAAATCTCTGGTAATAAATCCAACGCATCGACTAGATCAGTAGTAATTCGATTATATGTTTCATTAATGGATGATCTGACTGATCTTACATTTGGATCAGATACTGTTCGAATAGGTATCCCCAAATCGTTTAGAGTGGTAGGTGCATATTGCTTAGCAAATATTTGGGCTAAATTAAAAAATGCAAATGAGCGGTAAAAAAGAGCCGACCCTCGAACCCGTTTGTGAAGTCCTGAATTGTCGGCAGTTACCTCTATTTTATCCAATCCTTCCAACACAATATTTGAAAGTCCGACGATGCTATAAGCGGAAGACCAATCAGAATATTCATAGCCTGTTTCAATAGAAGTATTCCATGTATACGCATTTCGTTCAATTTCACTTAATGTCAAATAATCTGTTGTTACCAAGAAAAAATTATCTGCGCTGATAGAACCAACTACAGGATAGTAGCTATTAAGCACGTCATCACGGTCAAGAAGTTTTTGATAATCTTCTAGCGTGCTTGGTGTCAACTTATTAAGATCATATTTCTTATCAAGCCAGTTATCTACCTTTTTGCAAGAAAAGGTTATCAGTGTTGATAAAATTAAAATAAGGTATTTCATGAGCTTAATTTTAAAAATTAGAAAATCATTTTTACCCCGAATGTGAACATCTTTGGAATTGGGTAAGTGTAACTATTACTAGAATAAGTATCCGGATCAATACCTCGGTTATTGGCTCTCCAAACTATTCCAAGATTGCTAATATTGCAATAAGCCAATATTCTTGAAATCGAAAGGTTCCGAAGTATCGATTTATCAAAATTGTACTGTATTTGAACGTCCTGAAGTCTAATGTGATCACCTTTTTCTACAAGAGCCGAAGAATATCTATAAAATCGGTCACGCTCTGTATTCGTAGCATAAACAATCGAAGGGATATCTGTGATTAGTTCATCTCCTGGATTTTGCCATCTCTTTTCATAATCTGAATGTAACGATCCAGCACTATAAAGCAATTGCTGATAATTCAGAGAGAGAGAGGGTCGCCGTATAAAATATTTCAGCTTAAATGCAATGTTTGCCGAAATACTAAGCTTACCCAAAGTAACAGTATTCATCAAATTTCCTGTCACTAGCGGACGCCCTGAGCCGTGATATATTAAGCTATCAACACTTGGCGGATTTATCAGTTTTACATAATCCTTTGAGATTGACTCACCCCTAAAACCCAACGGATCGCCATTAATTGGATCAAGACCGGCAAAACGATAACTGAATATGGAAAATCTACTGTATCCTAAAAAGGTGTTGTTTCCTGAACCAAAGAATTGTTGAACTACATTAGCAACAGGCATTTGCGCAGAATACCTAGTCACTTTATCCTTGGCAAAGCTGATATTAGCAAGTGTGCTCCATGAAAAGACGCTCCTTTTAATATTAACAGAATTCAATGAAATTTCATATCCGCTTCCTCTTGTTTCAGCATAGTTTCCCAAAAAAGAAGTAAACCCAGACGAACCAGCTAACTGAACCTGATCCAACAAATCAAATTCGTCTTTCTTGTACACATCAATTGATCCCGTAACTCTGTTACCTTTTAACGTGAAATCCACTCCAAAGTTTATTGTTCTAACCTTTTCCCACCTGAGTTCTGGATTAGGTGCTTGTGTGCCCTGAATATTTAAATACGGCAAGTTTGTCACCGAGCTAATATTAGTCGCAGCAATCAAAAAGGCAGAACCGTTATACACATTTCCAGCATACCCATAGGTAGCTCTAAATTTTAATTTTGGAATTAAATCGAGCCGATAGAATTGCTCTTTTGTTATATCCCATAATAATCCTGTAGACCAAAACGGTTTAATTTTATCCTTAGTTTTTACTCCCAGCAAATTTGCGCCGTCAGTTCTTGTACTGAAGGAGAAGGTATAGCGGTTGAGATAGGAATATGCAGCATTCGCAGAAAAAGATAAAAATCGACGTGTTAACTGTGACAAAGTCACAACAGGTGGAGCCGGTATTCGTCTCGGAGCGGTGCTACCATTTATTACAAAACTTGTCAAGTAATCTAAATTGGAAACGGATAGCCCTGTATTATCATCGTAACCGTATGCGAGATCAGTATTACCTTCAGATATAACCTCCTTGCCTTCACCGATAATTAATGCTGATATAGAATGGTCTCCTTTATTATAATTGTAACTCGACGAAATCCTCAAATTATTTGATTCTACAGACGAAGCATTTCTAGAGTATTGACCTCCTAGCGGAATTGGGTACGTTAATGCCCTTGTCGAGGAATTATATTGAGAATATTGGTTGATAAGATTTCGAGTCGCATATACTTGAAGGCTTTGAATATTTACTGACTCGAAATTCTGTATTTCTCTCTGGAACTGGATATCAAAACTAAGATCAGTAAGAATTCTGTATTTAATGCCAAGATTAACAATCAAGTTTTGCATTGCGGATGTGTTATTCGCAGATTGAATTTCATCCAATGGCCGGAATTGCCAGTCCAAAAAGCCCAATCTTTGCACTGAATCTTTAAATCTATTACTGTTACTTCGCGGTAAAGCTGCCGCATTTCCAAACTCATCAATCAACTTGGCATAGGGCATTTGCACTCCATCATACAAAAACATAGCCCCAGGTGCACTCCAAGCAAAATTATTTTTGATGTCAGTGGAAGCTTGTGTATAAGTTAAATTGGAATAAAATTCAATATTCTTGAAAGGATTATAAGTAGCAGACGATTTTAGTGATATTCTATTTGACGAATTCCCTATGCGATTTTCAGAATTATCGTCAAATCCAAGGCCAAAATAATAAGAAGATTTATCTCCGCCTCCTCTTACCGAGGCCGAATGTCGATTAGTTATTGCTGGTCTATAAATGTATCTTTCATAGTCGCTTCTCACATCATTTGATTTTAGTACATTTAATTGCTGATCTGCTTCACCACTTGTAATTTGGTTTTTCCTCAGCTTATCAAGTATTTCAACAACAGGGGAAATTGCAGGAAAATTTCTGTTGGTTGGCAATAAACTAGTGTTGTAGAATCCTTGCTCAAAAAGGTATCTTTCAATGTCAATAAAAGTAGAGGAGCCTACGTATTTATCATCTGAAAAAAGGCTTGGCCTTTCGGAAATACTTATATTAGTGTTGAGTTCGACTTGTGGTTTTTGATTTAATTTTCCTTTTTTTGTGGTAATGACAATGACCCCGTTGCCGGCCCTGGCACCCCAAATTGAAGCGGCCGCAGCGTCTTTAAGTATTGTTATGCTTTCTACATCATTTGGATTTAAATTGTTTATATCACCCTCAAATGGAAAATTGTCTAATATTATTAGGGGATCTCTAGACATCACACTATTGATGGAACTTATGCCCCTGATGCTGATACCGTTTTTGGATGGATTCCGTGAATCAAAGGAGAGTCCGGGGGTAACATTATAAAGTCGACTAAGCACGTCACTTCCTACACCTCTATTATAAAGAGCATTGTCAATCTGTGTGAATGCTCCTGTGGCCCTTTCTTTGGGTATTTGTTGGTAGCCAGTGCTTACAACCTGAACGTCTTCCCCTGCAACTACTCTTGTCTTTACGGTTAGGGTAGCAAGGTCAGCTTTGCCAGCCACTTTTACTTCGTATGCTTCAATATTCACCCCGCTAATGACAAGCGTTGCATTTTCATTTACATTTTTCAATTCAAAATATCCGTTGGCATCACTAGCCACTGCATTTTTAGTCCCTTTTTCTGTAATAGTAGCAATGACGGGTTCACCGTTTTCGTTTACAATCCTGCCTTTAACGTCAATGGGCGGGGGCGGAAGATTTTCGTCTGTTAAATTCGTTGGATCATCCTTGCTCTTAACGGCAATGATCCGCTGAAAAATTTTGTAAGTAAGCGGCTGGTCTTTGAAACACAAATCCAGCACTTGCTGGAGGCTGGCATTGCTTACCGTTATATCCACCTTATGGGTCTGTGTCAGCGCCTCCGTTTTGTAAACAAACGTATAGCCTGTTTGCTTTTTAATTTCGGTAAACACTTTTTCCAGCGGCGCATCCTTCAATGTAAGTGTTACATTCTGTGAATGGCCGTTGGCGCTTGCCGCCAGGCAAGCCGAGAGCAGGATGATTGCTGTAATTTTCATGATCAACAGCGTTTTGGTTGTAAAAAGCCTACCCAACGGGTAGCCCTTACAAAGAGCCTTTAATAGCATAACTTTGTGTTGTTTGGGTTAAACGATAAAGCAGTCTTACCGGACTTGTTTCAATTGGGTTAGCCCAGGCATCCGGCCAGGGGTGTTAGTAGCACTTCTGGCTTTTTGTTTAGGCTAATTACCGTGTCCGCCTTTCGGCGGATAAGAGCTTGTGTTTACAACAGGTACAACTTTATTCAACGACTTTAAACTTCTTTTATAAGCCGGGTCAGGTTTATTTCAATACCGTTACCTTCTTTCCCTCAATTTTAAAATGGGCGCCGGTATATTCCAGCACTTTCAGCACTTCCGATACATTCACATTTCTGGGCACATCACCATTATATAATTGCAGCGGCACATTCCCTTCATAATTCACTTCCACATCATACCATCGGGCAATCTCCCGCATGATAATTTTAAGATCAGTGCGGTTAAATTTGAAATACCCGTTTTTCCAGGCCATCACCAAGTCAACATCTACATTCGTATTCAGTGAAACAGTATTCGTGTTTACCACAGCTTGCTGGTTAGGTTTGATGTTCAATGAACTTTGGCCTTTTGAGACCTTCACCGAACCTTCGAGTAAGGTTACTTTGATATTGTCTTCATCGTCATAGGCGTTTACATTGAAATGCGTACCCAATACCTGCACTGTAACATCTCCTTTGCTTACCTTGAAAGGTTTTGATTTATCAGTAGTCACTTCAAAGTAGGCCTCGCCGGTAATTGTGACATTGCGTTCATTGCCGATGAAAGCAATGGGATAAGTAACGGATGATCCTGCATTCAGCCAGACATGCGATCCGTCAGCAAGAGCCATATCAATTACTTTGCTGCCTCTTGGGTTGCTGAGTGTATTGTACTTCATTTCTGTCAGCATGTCCCCGCCGGTGGTTTCATAGGCAATTTGCCCATTTGACAACTTTACCAATTTTACATTTCCCTGCATGGCGAGCTGGCCGTTATTCGCACTGTCCAGGTACACGGTGCTGCCATCTGCCAGGGTGATCATAGCCCGGTTGGTTTCAGGGGCTTTCACATCTTTAGCAGGTTCTTCAACCTTCACCACTTCCTTTGTTTCCTTCGATGGTTGGAAAAACACCAGGTAACTTCCAAGTGCAACTGCCAGCAGTATCGAAGCCGCTACTGCAATTCTTCTCCATCGCATTCGCTTTACGGGGGCTGCCTTTTTTAACGGCTCATGAAACATTTTTTCCAGCATTTTTTCAGCCTCCTCGTCAGGCATCAACACGCTATCCTTTGCCGCCACCACCTGGCTCCAGTAAGACCCCAGTAATGCCCGGACCTGTTCTTCATGTTGGGGGTTCAATACAAGAGCCGACAATTCCCTGTTTTCTTCAGGGCTGCACTGCTCCTGGAGAAAGCGGTCAAACAGGTATGCTAAACGTTCGTTGGTCATAATACATTGAATTACAGGATAGGTTGGTTGGGCAAGAATCGCAAAAAAGCCATCCTATTGAAATGAGAGTAATGGGGAAGTCCGTAGTACCAGAAAAAACCCAATTATTTTTATAAAGCCGCGTGGAATGCTGGAGTTTCAGCCAATGGATAAAGTAAAAGGAGAATAGTGGCCAGGTCGCCGTACTGGCCCCGCATTTCTTCCCGAAGGAATTTCATGGCCGATGTCATATGATTCTTGACTGTGCGTTCAGAAATTTGCAACCGCTCCGCGATTTCGGCCAGACGCATCCCCTGTTCCCGGCTGAGCAGGAAAACCTGTTTTTGCTGGTTCGTAAGTTTGTTGACAGCTTCCCGGATAAAAGCCAGTACTTCACGGTGTGTTACCCGGTCTTCGCCCTCAAAACCCGCCTGCATTCCTTTTTCTTTCTGGAGTTCCGCCAGGATCAGTGTTTCCTTGGCCCGCCTCCGGAAGATTTGATAGGCTTCATTGTGAGCCATCCGGAACAGATAACTGCCCAGGTTCCCAATCTGCTCAGCCTGTTCCCGCCGTTGCCAGATCCGGAGAAATATTTCATTGACGGTATCGGAGGCTGTCTCCGCCGAGCCCGATAGCTTGAGGATATAGGCATACAACTTATGCCGGTAGGCATGGAACAGCACCCGGAAAGCATCCTCGCTTCCCTCCGCCAGTTGCCGCAGCAACTCTTGCTCATTATATGGTGGCTGATCTTGCACCCGCTAAAAATAAGGAAATCCCTTTACTTGAACAGACAGGCTCCGTTACCAAATTGTTGCACAAGGCTGCTATAAAGCGTAGAAATACAAGAAACTATAGAGGCTTGTATAGATTTACAAAAAAGGGAGATTATTCCTGATACAAAGCCACAAGGAGCGGATTGACTGAGTGGGATCGTTGGTTGGGAGAATCTATAAAATGAATCTTTCCCTAGCAGTATAGTATTTTTGCTGTATGGAGATCAACTTTAGTTCAAAGGTAAACAACCTGACCGCAGATAACGGTGAGCATTATTTCAAAGAGGAGGAAGAACTGACCTGGCAGGTAAGTATACAGCCATCGGAAGGCCAATACAAATTACAAATGACGCATGGAGACGGCTCTACCGACCGTAATTTTTTGCTACAGGAATATGAACTCCGGGAAAAGGAGGCATCAGATAATACGATTCTGTTTGAAGTATATCATCAGGCAAAAAAACTGGGCAGCCTTCATTTTCGTTTGCCCCTGCAGTTAAGTTACCCGGTATCATCAGTCGTAATGCAGTTTGATAAACTTCCGGAAAATCCTGCTGCACTTTTGCTTGCTTTCAAACGGCTCTCGGATTTCGTAATCACCTTAGACACGGACGAAGATGTGGCCCTTTAGAAAACACCAATCTTTCCCAATGGAGGATTCACCGGACATGTCAAAACTGATTGACAATAGAAACCAGGAGGTTTGGAATGTAGTGAAAAGCAGGTATGACGTAAATGTTGTATTTCATGGCAGCCGGGAACACCATGTGTTTTACCAGAACGACATGGCCCGTATTTCGATACCGGCAGGGGATTACTCAGCAGACAGCTTTACCCACGAATTGTTACATCTATACCTGGAAGTAAAAGAGTTCAGGCTTTCCGGTTTTGTACTTCTCTTTCTAAAAGAAAACAAGCGGATCAGCAGCATTCTTACGATCGGCTTATTACATCATATCAGTAATGTAATTGACCATGCGAAAATGCTGCCTCTCTACCTGCAAATGGGATTTAAGCGGGAACTGTTTTTGATGGATTACTGTGAACGTAAGTGTGAAGAGTATCACCTTACTATCATAGAAGCAGGTTTTCAAAAAGATTCTTTGCTGCGGGTCACAGCAATTGACCTGTACATAGGAAAATTCTTCGCTATCAAATCTTGTCCTAATCCTTCATTCGATTACACCCCGTTTCTTTCTCGTATGCGAGAGGCAGAGCCTTCGCTTTATGAGATACTCGATAAATTCTGGAAGGCTGTTGTTACTTTGAATATAGAAACGACAGAACTGCACTATCACCTTGAGTTGGCGGGCGATTTTAAAGACGAATTGGAACAGTGGTTGGCACTCAATGTGTCAGAACAGCAATAGCTTGCTCTTTGCTGATGAACGCTGGATCTTGTTGCATTGCTTTCAAGACATAGGTCAATTTATTGAAACTATTAGAGAAAGCATATAGTGTAAAGCGTTTCGGCTTAGCTTGTAAAAGACCAGCAACATCTAAGTTATCTTAGAAATTTAGAACATGAAGGCTGTGTAAACAGTAGCCGATTAGCATCATACTCAAAAAAACGCCATAATGAAATGGATAATTTATTTCTCTTGTCTATTAACGACCATTCAAGGATTGGCACAGGATTCACAAGATTCCAAAAGAATGATCTTCCCCCAGGAAACACCCGTTTCGTTCGACCTGCTCCCGGACAGCAACTGGCAACGCTTTACGCCATCCCTGGCGGAGATCGACAGTGCCGACAGATACCTGATGACCTGGCTCAGCCGTGAAACCCCCGCAGACCGCAATCCACCCGCCCTGAACCTATATTACCGCCAATACGTCGGCA
>JGI26534J51046_1002456_pt1 | contig 11505 bp, 10 predicted proteins | sample ThiBiot_750_plan_2_FD_51046 | JGI IMG/M metagenome (IMG submission 51046) | reverse complement strand
CGACGCGGGACCCGCCGCTCAGGCGAGACGGATCTGCGGCTCGTGCCCGACGGGGAAGTTCACCGACGAGGCGATGAAGCACAGGCTGCTCGCCTCGGCGTGGATCGCGCGCGCCACCTCGGGGTCGCCCGCCGAGATCGTCACGATCGGCCGCAGGGTCACCGACGTGAACCGCCCGCCGTCGCCGACCTGCTCCATCGTGCCCGTCGCGTCGTCCTCGTAGGCGGTCACGACGACCCCGTTGCGCGTCGCGACGTGCAGGTAGCTGAGCATGTGGCACTGCGCGAGCGCGGCGAGGAGGAGTTCCTCGGGATTCCACCGCTCCGGCGTGCCGCGGAACGGCTTGTCGGCCGAGCCCTCGATGGGCGCGTTGCCCTCGGCGGTGATGAGGAGGTCGCGGCCGTAGTCGCGGTAGCCGGACGTTCCCGAACCCAGGTTGCCCTGCCATTCGACGCGGACTTGGTAGCTGTGATCCACCGGGCATCCCCCTTAAACTCGTCTCATTATGACCGACACCACCGCCCCCGTCATCGCCCAGGAACGTCGCATCGTCACCTCGATACCCGGCCCGAAGTCGGTGGCGCTCCAGGAGCGCCGGGCGGCGTCGGTCGCCGCGGGTGTGTCGTCCGCCCTGCCCGTCTTCGCGGACCGCGCGCACGGCGCGATCGTCGTCGACGTGGACGGCAACCAGTTCATCGACCTCGGCTCCGGCATCGGCGTCATGACGATCGGCCACACCGACGAGGCGGTGGTCGCCGCCGCCCAGGCCCAGCTCGAGCAGATCACGCACGCCATGTTCACGATCACGCCGTACGAGTCGTACGTGCGCGTCGCGGAGCTGCTGGCCGCGCACACGCCCGGCACGTTCGCCAAGAAGAGCGTGCTGCTCAACTCGGGCGCGGAGGCCGTCGAGAACGCCGTGAAGATCGCGCGCCACCACACCGGCCGCCAGGGCGTCGCCGTGCTCGACCACGCGTACCACGGCCGCACCAACCTCACGATGGCGATGACCTACAAGGCGATGCCCTACAAGACGGGGTTCGGCCCGCTCGCGCCCGCCGTCTACCACGTGCCGGGCTCGTACCCGTTCCGCGACGGCCTCACGGGCGCCGAGGCTGCGGCGCGCACGATCAGCCACCTCGAGAAGCAGATCGGCGTCAACGACCTCGCGTGCGTCGTCGCCGAGCCCATCCAGGGCGAGGGCGGCTTCGTCGTGTCCGCCGAGGGGTACCTCGCCGCGCTGCAGGAGTGGTGCACCGCCAACGGCGTCGTGTTCGTCGCCGACGAGATCCAGAGCGGAATGGCCCGCACGGGCCGGTACTACGCGAGCGAGCACTTCGGCGTCGAGCCCGACCTCGTGCTCTCGGCCAAGGGCATCGCGGGCGGCCTGCCCATCGCCGCCGTCACAGGCCGCGCCGAGATCATGGACGCGCCGCACCCGGGCGGCCTCGGCGGCACGTTCGCGGGCAACCCCGTCGCGGCGGCCGCGGCGATCGCGGTGTTCGGCGAGATCGAGCGCCGCGACCTGCTCGCCGAGGGCCCGCGCATCGAGGGCGTGCTCAAGCCCGCGCTGCTCGAGCTGCAGGCGAAGCATCCCGTGATCGGCGACGTGCGCGGCATCGGCGCGATGCTCGCGATCGAGCTCGTCGAGCCCGGCACCACGACGCCGAACACGACGGCCGTGCCCAAGATCACGTCGTACGCCGCCCAGAACGGCGTGCTGCTGCTCTCCGCGGGCACCTACGGCAACGTCATCCGGTTCCTGCCGTCGCTCGCCATCAGCGACGAGCTGCTGCGCGAGGCGCTCGGCGTGCTCGACGAGGCCCTCGCCTCGCTCTAGCCGACGGCGAGCGCGCTATCCGGCAGCCTGGATGGTGTCGATGTAGTCCTTGATCGACGGCATCGCGACGAGCTTCTCGCGGTAGAACGTGTTGATGAGGTTGACCACCTGGGTCTGCGCCGCCTCGACCTCGAGCGTGCGCTGCTCCCCCGTCGACTGGCCCTCGAGGGTCTGCCGCAACCGCAGCAGCGACTCGACTATCGCGCGCTCCTGCTCGCCGTCGAGCACGCGCACGACCTGCACGATGAGCTCGTCGGCCTGCGCCCGCACGGCCTCGATGGGGATGGCGGAGCCCGGCTGCGTCGCGTTCTCGAGGGTAACGATGAGCGACCACACCTGGTACAGGATCGTCGTGGGCTCGTCGAAGAGCTCGCGCACGAACGCGGCGTCGAGGTGGCGCCCCGAGAGCCGGAACACGTTGTACATGCGCTTGGCGGCCTTGCCGTAGTTGAGGTGGTGCGTGAGGTACTTGCGCACCTCCCCCTCGAGCCGGTCGACGTACTCGTCGAGGGCGTCGTCGGAGACGAAGCGCGCGACCTTCGCGAAGACCGGCACGTCCCCGGCGTCGAGGTAGACCTCCTGGAAGAACGCGTCGAGGTAGCCGTCGAGCGCCACGATGTCGCCGCCGGGGGCCTCCCACGTCACGTCGATGACGTTGCTCGCGTTCGAGAGCTGCTTGCGCGCCTCGTCGGTGACGACCCAGTCGAGCTTGCACCAGCCGGGGTCGAGGGCCGCGTCGGCCCACGTGACCGTGCGCGGCCCGTCTGCGGTCTCGACGTGCAGCTCGCCGGCCTCGATGTCCGCGGCCGTCCACGTGATGGGCGAGCCCTTCGAGCGGGACTGCCCCGCCTGCGTGCAGTCGAAGGCCCAGGTGCCGAGCTTGCCCTCGAGGAACTGGTAGGTCGCTCCGGTCCGGTGCGCGAGCACGTGGTCGCGCATGAGCGTCGCGAGGATGCCGCACGCCTCCTCGCGAGTCGCGGCGACGATGTTGAGGCGCTGGAAGTAGTCGCAGTCGCCCGGGTAGCTCTGGATCTTGGACTGCGCGGCCGACCCCGAGAGGGCCAGCGCGCTCTCAGCCACGCCCTCGGGGCCGCGCACCTCGACGATCTCCCCGATGCGGCGGAACCTCGCGAGGTCGCGCGGGCTGAAGTCGAGCATCGAGACACGGTGCCCGAACGTGCCGCTCGCGGTGTCGACGACGACGTCGCCGCTCTCGTCGTTCGACGCGGCGATCGCCGCGAGCCACTGGATTGTCGCCTTCTCGTCGAGCTGCACGCCCAGGCGCCTGGCCGACTCGACGATGGCCTGGATGTCGGTGGTGGCGTCGCCCACGGGGTCCTCCCGGCTAGGTGGTGGCGGGCCGACGGGATGCCTCGGCCCGGAGAGCGCGGAACAGCTCGGCCTGGTCGCGGGCGTCGCTGAGAGCATTGTGCTCCAAGTGCCGCCCCTCGAGGTAGAGGGGCGAGAGGAATCGCATGCTCGTCGCCGCCCACGTCGAGTCGGACATGCCCATGGCGTAGGCCTTGATGTCGAGCGCCGCATACCCGAACGGGTTGCGGCCGAGGAACCTGTCGAAGTAGTCGACGACGAACATCCAGTCGAAGGCGGCGTTGAAGGCCGTGAACACGGGCGGCCCCGGCAGCTCGCTGAGCCACTCCTCGAACTGCAGGAGCGCATTCTCGGGGTCGGTGCCCGTGCGCGCGAGCTCGTCGAGGTCGAGCCCGCTCACGGCGAGGGCCTCGGGCACGGCTTCGCGCGAGGTGGGCACGAGCTCGACGTAGAAGCTGTGCTCGGGCGCATCCACGAGGCACGCGCCGATCGACAGGATCGCGTACCGGCGGGGGTTCGGCCCCGACGTCTCGATGTCGACGGAGACGAAGACCTCGCTAGGCATAGAGCGAGACTACGGCCTCGCGGAAGGCCACGGTGTGCCGTTCGACGTCGGCCGCGGAGGTCTCGGGGCACATGAGCGCCATGTTGTGGAACGGCGTCATGAGGATGCCCCGGTTCAGGGCGTGCAGGTGCAGGTACTGCTGCAGCTCGAAGTCGTCCGCGGCCGCCGCCTCCGCCCCGTCGCGCGGTGCCGTCGCGCGGAAGCTGTACTCGGCGCGCGCGCCCAGCTGCGTGACCTGCCACGGCACGTCGAACTCGTCGATCGCGGCCTGCACGCCCGCCGTCCACTCCGTGCAGCGGTCGACCATGTGCGCGAACGCCGCGGGCGTGAGCACCTCGCCCAGGGTCGCGCGGATGCCCGCGAGCGACACGGCGTTGCCCGCGAGCGTGCCGCCCACTCCCCCGACGTCGATGTCCTCGAGGCCGTCCTCGCGGTCGTACAGCGAGTCGTGCACGGCGAGCGCGAACTCGCGCGTCATGCCGTACGCGCCCGCGGGGATGCCCCCGCCGATGCTCTTGCCCAGCACCACGGCGTCCGGGTGCAGGTCGAGCGTCTCGGTCATCCCGCCGGGGCCGGCGCTGAACGTGTGCGTCTCGTCGATGATGAGCAGGGTGCCGTACCGCGTGCACAGCTCGCGCACGGCCTCGTGGTAGCCGGGGTCGGGCAGCACGATGCCGATGTTGGTGAGGGCGGGCTCGATGAGCACGGCGGCGATGTCGCCCCGCGCGAGCGCGGCCTCGAGCGCGGGCACGTCGTTGAACTGCACGACGGCCGTCGTCTGCGCGAGCGGCACGGGAGCGCCGATGTTGCCGCGCCTGCTCACGACCTCGCCCGACCCGTCGAGGGTCGCGTAGGCCTCGTCGACGGTCCCGTGGTAGCTGAAGTCGTGCACGAGGATGCGGGGTCGCCCCGTCACCTGGCGCGCGTAGCGGATGAGGCTGCGGTTGGCGTCCGTCGCCGAGAGCGAGAACTGCCACACCGGCACCCGGAACCTGCCCGCGAGCGCCTCGGCCGCGGCCGCGGCATCCTCGGTGGGCAGCATGAAGGTCGAGCCCCGGGCGAGCTGGGCGGAGATGGCGCGCACGGACGGGCCGGGCGCGTGGCCGCACATGGCCCCCGTGTCGCCCAGGCACAGGTCGACGTGGTCGATGCCGTCGACGCACGTGAAGTGCGCGCCGGCCGCGCTGTCGACGTAGACGGGCCACGGCCCCGGCCACTTCGCCATCCACTGCATGGGCACGCCCTCGGGCATGTGCAGGATGCCGCGCTCCCACTGCTCCTCGGAGCGCGGGCGCGCCGCGCGGAACACCTCGAGCTCGGTCTCCCAGAGGGCGGAGAGCCGCGCCCTGTCGTCGTACGTCATCCGAGCTTCGCGAGCCGCTTGCGCCGCGCGGCGGTCGTGACCTGCGCGACGACGACGATGACGAGCGCGAGCAGGAACACCGCGGACGCGATGACGTTCGCCTCGGCGGGCACGCCGCGCGCCGCGGCCGTGTACACGTAGATGGGGAACGTCTCGACGCCGCCGTTGTTGAAGCGCGTGATGATGAAGTCGTCGAAGCTCAGGGCGAACGACAGGAGCGCCGCGGCGATGATGCCCGGCAGCAGCAGCGGGAACGTGATGCGCCAGAACACCTGCGCTGGCGAGCCGTAGAGGTCGCGGCCGGCCTCCTCGAGCGCGGGGTCGAGGCTCGCGACGCGCGCCTTGACGGTCACGACGACGAAGCTCAGGCAGAAGAGCGCGTGCGCGATGATGATCGTCAGGAAGCCCTTGGGCACGCCCGCCGTGAGGAACTGCGCGGCGAGTCCCGCGCCGAGCACGACCTCGGGCGTCGCCATCGGCAGGAACAGCAGGAGGCTGATCGCCGAGCGCGCGCGGAACTTGTAGCGCGCGAGCGCGATGGCCATGAGCGTGCCGAGCACCGTCGCGATGACCGTCGCGACGACGCCCACGGTGATGCTCGTCGCGAACGCCTCGCACACGCCCTGCGCGTCGCACACGTGCAGCCACTTGTCGAAGGTGAAGCCCACCCACTGCACGTTCGACTTCGTCGAGTTGTTGAACGAGAACACGAACGTGTAGGCGATGGGGACGAGGAGGAAGACGAGGGCGAGCGCCGAGTAGACCGGCAGCAGCCACCTGCCCAGGGAGAAGCTCTTCACAGCAGGTCCTCCGTCCCCGAGCGCTTCACGTAGATGCCGACGACGAGCAGGATGATCCCCATGAGGATGACCGAGAGCGCCGACGCCGCCGGGTAGTTGAGCAGACCCAGGAAGTTCGTCTCGATGACGTTTCCGACCATCTGCGTCTGGGCGGATCCGAGGAAGCTCGCGCTCGCGTTGATGTAGTCGCCCGAGGCGGGGATGAAGGTGAGCAGCGTGCCTGAGACGATGCCCGGCATCGAGAGCGGCACCGTCACGCGCCAGAAGGTCGTCGCGGGGCTCGCGTACAGGTCGGAGCCCGCCTCGAGGTAGCGCGTGTCGAGGCGCTCGAGAGTCGTGTAGAGCGGCAGCGTCATGAACGGGATGAAGTTGTACGTGAGGCCGAAGATCACCGAGAACGCCGTGCCGGTGAGGTGGCCGTCACCCGGGATGATCGAGAGCGCCTTGAGGGCCTGCACGAGGGGCGTCTCGTCGGACATGAGCGCCTTCCACGCGAGCGTGCGCAGCAGGAACGAGATGAAGAACGGCGCGATCACGAGGGTGAGCATGAGCGCCTGCAGGAGCGGCCAGCGCCGCGCCTTGACGCCGATGAAGTACGCGAGCGGGTAGCTGATGACGAGCGCGAAGAACGTCGCGGCGAGCGCGTAGCCGAAGGCGCGCAGGAAGTGCGGCCAGTACTGCCCCACGACGATCGCGTAGTTCTCGATCTTGAACGCCTGCTGGAACTGCCCGACGTCGCCGAACTCCACGGGCGTCTGCAGCGAGGTGAGGATGAGCGAGATGAACGGTGTCAGGAAGAACAGCGCGAGGTAGGCCAGGCCCGGGAGCAGGAGCACGACGGCGACCCAGCTGCGGCGGCGCGGCGCCTGCTCGACGGGGCCGGACGACGACCCGAAGGCTGCGAAGGCCATCCCTAGGCCTCCTCGATCTCCGCGAGGAGCTCGTGCCGGGTCTGCAGCGCGATGGTCGCGGTGTCGGTGTCCGAGGCGAACTTGGGGGCGTGCTCGGGCTCGTCGGCGAGTCCGAACCCGTGGTCGACGGTCCACGCCACCCACGCCTCGGCGCCGAGGTTCACGACGGGGCCGAACACCATGTTCTGCGCGAACACCGTGATGAGGCCGATGCCCGGCACGGCGACCTGGTACTGCGTGCTCACGCCGCTGAACGACACATCCGTGACGCGACCGGGGCCGAGCACGTTGACGCCGGGCTGCTTCTTGGGGGCTGTCGTGTGCAGCATGAGCTTCTCGGGCCGCACGCCTATGGTGACCTCGCCCGTGTGGCGCTGGGCGCGCTCCTTCGGCACCTCGATCTTGACGCCCGCGATGTCGACGACCATCGAGTCGCCCTTCGACGACGTCACGGGGCCCGTGAAGAGGTTCGACTGGCCGAGGAAGTTGGCGACGAACGCCGTCCTGGGCAGCTCGTACAGCTCCTCGGGGGCGCCCATCTGCTCGATGGCGCCCTTGTTCATGACGGCCACGGTGTCGGCCATCGTCATGGCCTCCTCCTGGTCGTGCGTCACGTGCAGGAACGTGAGGCCCACGTCGGTCTGGATCGACTTGAGCTCGAGCTGCATCTGGCGGCGCAGCTTGAGGTCGAGCGCGCCGAGGGGCTCGTCGAGCAGCAGGAGCGCCGGGCGGTTGACGACGGCGCGCGCGAGCGCGACGCGCTGCTGCTGCCCGCCCGAGAGCTGCGCGGGGCGGCGGGCCGAGAGGTGGTCCAGCTCGACGAGGCGCAGGGCCTCGTGCGCCTTGCCCACGGCGTCGGAGATGCCGCGGCGGCGCAGGCCGAACGCGACGTTCTCGAGCACGGTCATGTGCGGGAAGAGCGCGTAGCTCTGGAAGACGGTGTTGACCGGGCGCTTGAACGACTTGACGTCGGTGACGTCTTTGCCGCCGATGAGGATGCGGCCCGACGTGGGCTGCTCGAGCCCCGCGACGAGGCGCAGGGTCGTCGTCTTGCCGCACCCCGAGGGGCCCAGCAGGGCGAAGAACGAGCCCGCGGGAATCCTCAGGTCGAGGTCGTCGATGGCGGTGAAGCCGGGGAAACGCTTGTGGATGCCGACCAGCTCGAGGTCGGCGCCGGCCTCGGCGAACGCGCCACCGGCCATCAGGCGCCCAGCTTGACGCGCTGGAACTCGGCGTTGAACGCCTGGTCGTCTGCGGAGTCGAGGGTGCGGAAGATGTGCGCGTTGCTGAGCGTCTCCTCGTTGGGGAAGATCAGCTGGTTGTCGGCGATGTCGGGGAACAGCTCCTGCGCCGCCTCGGCCGCGCCGACGACGGGCGTGATGTAGTTCACCCACGCCGCGACCTCGGCGGCGACCTCGGGCTCGTAGTAGTAGTTCATGAGCGTCTCGGCGTTCTTCTTGCGCGGCGAGCCCATGGGCACGACGAACGTGTCGCCCCACAGCGTGCCGCCCGAGTCGGGCAGGGCGAACTTGAACTTCTCGTAGCCGGCCTCGAGGTTGGCGGCGGTGATGTCGCCCGACCACACGATCCCCGCGACGGCGTTGCCGCTGTTGAAGTCCTCGAGGTACTCGTTGCCCTTGATGCCGAGGATCTGGCCGCTCGTGACGTTCTTCTCGAGCACCTCGATGGCGGCCGCGTACTCGTCGGTGCCCCAGTCGGAGCTGGAGATGTCGACGCCCTGGGAGAGCAGGATGAGGCCCATCGTGTCGCGCATCTCGCTCAGCACCGTCACCTTGCCCTTGAGGGCCGGCTGCCACAGGTCGTCGACGGACTCGAGGCCGCCCGGGAGGGCGTCGGTGTCCCACGCGATGCCGGCGAAGCCGTTCTGCCACGGCAGCGACTTGGCGCGGCCGGGGTCGAAGTCGGGGTTGAGGAGGGCCGGCGCGAGGTTCTTCTTGTTGGGGATGTTCGCGGCGTCGAGGTCCTGCACGTAGCCGAAGCGGATGAGGCGCGCCACCATCCACTCGGTGAGGCAGAAGGTGTCGGAGCCCGTGGCCTGGCCGAGGGCGAGCTGGTCCTTGATCGTGCCGTAGTACGTGTTGTTGTCGTCGATCTCGACCTTGTACTCGACCTTGATGCCGGTCTGCTCGTCGAAGGCGAGGAGCGTGGGGTAGTTGCCGTCGTCATCCTCGTCGATGTAGGCGGGCCAGTTGCCCCACGTGAGGGTCTTGTCGGTGTCGGAGATGTCCTTGGCCGGCTGGGGCGCACCGGCACCGCCGGGCGTGCAGGCGGCGAGCGCGAGGGCGCCGGCGCCGATGCCCGCCCCTTGGAGCACGCGGCGGCGGCTGAGCTGCGCCCGGCGGGCCATGGCCACCAAGTCGGCGATGATCGGGTCCTGGGGGGTCGGTCTCGTCATGGGGCAACTCCTTCACCTGGTGCGGGTTCGCTGGAAATCGATACTGGCACACGGGCTTTGCTCAGGACACCCTTTGAGCGCCGAAGAGCGCCGTTCGTAACACGAATTTCACGAAATCAGTAGCAGAACGGCGAAAACTTGTGCGGAATCCGAGGCACCCCGCAGGTACGCTTGCGGCATGAGAGTGGCCGTACCCACAGAGATCAAGAACAACGAGTTCCGCGTAGCCATCACCCCGGCGGGGGTGCACGACCTCGTGTCGAACNGGCACGAGGTGCTCATCCAGTCCGGCGCCGGTGCCGGTTCGTCCATCAGCGACGAGGCCTACGTGGCCGCGGGCGCGACGCTCGCGCCCGACGCCGCGACGGTGTGGTCGTCCGCCGACCTGCTGCTCAAGGTCAAGGAGCCGATAGCCGCCGAGTACGGCTACTTCCGCGACGACCTGCTGCTCTTCACCTACCTGCACCTCGCCGCGGAGGCCGAGCTCACGAAGGCGCTCACCGACGCGCGCGTCACGGCGATCGCCTACGAGACCGTGCAGCTGCCCACGCGCGCGCTCCCCCTGCTCGCCCCCATGAGCGAGGTCGCCGGGCGCCTCGCGCCCATCGTGGGCGCCAACGCCATGCTCAAGCCCAACGGCGGCCCCGGGCTGCTCGTCCCCGGCGTGCCCGGCACGCACCCCGCCGACGTCGTCGTGCTCGGCGGCGGTGTCGCGGGCACGAGCGCCGTGTCGGTGGCCGTGGGCCTCGGCGCCCAGGTGACGGTGCTCGACACCAACATCCAGCGCCTGCGCGAGCTCGACGCCCTCTACGCGGGGCGCATCAAGACGATCGCCTCGAACGGCTTCGAGATCGAGCGCGCCCTGCTCACCGCCGACCTGGTCATCGGGTCGGTGCTCGTGCCGGGCGCCAAGGCCCCCAAGCTCGTGAGCAACGACCTCGTCTCGCGCATGAAGCCCGGCAGCGTGCTCGTCGATATCGCCGTCGACCAGGGCGGCTGCTTCGCCGACACGCACCCGACGACGCACGCCGACCCCACGTTCACCGTGCACCAGTCGCTGTTCTACTGCGTCGCCAACATGCCCGGCGCGGTGCCGAACACGTCGACGTACGCGCTCACCAACGCGACGATGCCGTACGTGCGCGCCATCGCCAACCTCGGCTGGCAGGGCGCGCTGCGCGCCGACGCCGCCCTCGCGCTCGGGCTCAACACCCACGCGGGCAGCGTCGTCAACAGCCACGTCGCCGAGGCGCACGGGCTCGCGTACACGGAGCTCGCAGCGGCGCTCGCCTAGGCCCCGCGGCCCGGGTCGAACCGCACGCGCGAGAGCCGGCCGCCCGGCTCGAGCCGCCACGCGACCCCGCGCAGCCCCGCGAGGGGAGGCGGCAGCTCGCGCGTGCGGGTGAGCGCCCGCACGTCCGCCGGCGTGCACGCGTCGAGCACCACCTGCGCGTCGCCGAGCGCCGCGAGCGCACCCCAGCGCGACTGCCACTCGTCCACGTGACCGACGACGACGGCCCCCGGCGCCTCGTCCCCCAGGCGCACGGCGCCGGCCAGGAGCGCGAGCACCTCCGCGGGCCGCGTCGTGACGACCGCGAGGCGCCGCCCGGGCTCGAGGTCGGCGACGAGGGGGTCGGCCTCGCCGACGGGCGGACGCGCGCGGACCACCTGCACGCGGTCACCCCGCCACACCCCGGCCCCGGGCGGCAGCCCCGCGGCGAACGACGCGGCGTCGGCGCCCGCGAGCACCCAGTCCTGCTTGCCCGCGTGCCGCAGCAGCAGGCGCTCGGGCGCGAGCGCCGCGATGGGCGTGAGCTCCGCGGTGAGGCGCTTCGCCGAGAGGGCGACGTGGATTCCGCGCTCCGGCCCGTCCCGCAGCAGCGCGACGAGGCGCTCGACGACGACCTGCCGGTAGTCCGGCGGGAACCGCGCGAGGAGCGAGTCCGCGTCGTCGACGACGAGCACCCCCGGACCGCCCGAGGCCGCGGCGCCGATCACGTCCCACGCGGCGGCGATGCCGCGCGGCACGCGCGTGCCCCCGGGCGCGAGGGCGGCGAGCGCCGTGGAGGTGCCGCTGCGCGCCGCGCCGAGCACGAGCACGTGGCCGTCGGACTCCGGGCTCCAGACCGCGACCGCCCTGCGCTGCTCGTGCGGGAGGTCGACGAGGGCGAACCCGCCCGGCGCGTCCTGCGGGTCGACGTCGGCCGGGAGCGGCTCGCACCAGGGCCTCCTCGGCGGCGGGGAGCCGCGCCACCGCCGCGTCACACGCTCCACGTCGGCA
>JGI26534J51046_1002448_pt1 | contig 11534 bp, 9 predicted proteins | sample ThiBiot_750_plan_2_FD_51046 | JGI IMG/M metagenome (IMG submission 51046) | reverse complement strand
CCCCACCGCGTCGACATTCTTTTCCAGCGCCAGCGCGCAGGCTTCTTCGGGCGTCTGGAACAGCGGGCCGCTGGTCACGTCAAAGCCCATGTCGGTAAAGGCCGAGGCAATGACATTGGCCCCGCGATCATGCCCGTCCTGCCCCATCTTGGCCACCAGCATCCGGGGCTTGCGCTCCAGACGACGGGAAACGGCCTCGACGCCATCGAGGATCTGTTGGTAGCGGTCATCGCCCGCATAGGCCGCGCCGTAAACGCCTTTGACCGGGGTGGGCACGGTGCCGTGGCGGCCAAAGACCTCTTCCATCGCGGCGCTGATTTCGCCCAGCGTTGCGCGGTGGCGGGCGGCCTCGACGGCCAGCGCCAGCAGGTTGCCGCCCTCGCGCGCGCCCTGCGTGATGGCGCGCAGGGCGGCCTGACAGGCGGCCTCGTCGCGGGCGGCCTTGACCGCCTTGATCCGGGCGATCTGGGCCTCGCGCACGACACGGTTGTCGACTTCGAGTGTCTCGATCCGGTCTTCGGTGGCCAGACGGTATTTGTTGACGCCGACGATGACATCCTCGCCCCGGTCGACGCGGGCTTGGCGCGCGGCGGCGGCTTCCTCGATCATCGCCTTGGGCCAACCGGCGGCCACGGCCTTGGCCATGCCGCCTTCGCCTTCCACGCGGTCGATGATGGCTTGGGCGCTATCCACCAACTGCTGGGTCAGCGATTCAATGTAGTAGGACCCGCCCAGCGGATCGACCACATTGCACATGCCCGTTTCTTCCTGAATCACGATCTGCGTGTTGCGCGCGATGCGGGCGGAGAAATCGGTGGGCAGCGCGATGGCTTCATCGAGCGCATTGGTGTGGAGCGACTGCGTGCCGCCCAGCATCGCGGCCATGGCCTCGATCGTGGTGCGGATGACGTTGTTATACGGGTCCTGCTCCTGAAGGCTGACGCCGCTGGTCTGGCAATGGGTGCGCAGCATCTTGCTGCGTTCATCCTTTGCGCCCAGCTTGGTCATCGCCCGGTGCCACAGCACGCGCGCGGCGCGTAGCTTGGCGNCCTCCATGAAGAAATTCATGCCGATGGCGAAAAAGAAGCTCAGCCGCCCGGCAAATTTGTCGATGTCGAGCCCCGAGGCCACGCCATATTTCACATATTCGATGCCGTCGGCGATGGTGAAGGCCAGTTCCTGCACCTGCGTGGCGCCGGCCTCCTGCATGTGATAGCCGGAGATCGAAATGCTGTTGAATTTCGGCATATTGGCGCTGGTATAGCCAAAGATGTCCGAAATGATCCGCATACTGGGTTCGGGCGGATAGATATAGGTGTTGCGGACCATGAACTCCTTGAGGATGTCGTTCTGAATGGTCCCGTCGAGTTTTTCGGTGGGAACGCCCTGTTCCTCGCCCGCGACGATGAAGAAGGCCAGGATCGGGATCACCGCGCCGTTCATCGTCATCGACACCGACATTTCGCCAAGGGGAATGCCGTCGAACAAGATCTTCATGTCCTCGACGGAATCGATGGCCACGCCTGCCTTGCCGACATCGCCCACCACGCGGGGGTGGTCGGAATTATAGCCGCGATGGGTGGCAAGGTCGAAGGCGACCGACAGGCCCTTCTGCCCCGCCGCCAGATTGCGGCGATAGAAGGCGTTCGATTCCTCGGCGGTGGAAAAGCCTGCGTATTGGCGGATCGTCCAGGGGCGGCCCGCATACATGCTGGCGCGCACGCCGCGCGTGAAGGGCGCGAAACCGGGCAGGCCGGGGTCCACGCTCACATCATCGGCGGTATAGAGCGGCTTGACCGTGATCCCCTCGGGCGTCTGCCAATCAAGGTTCTTGCCCTTGACCTCTTTGGCGGCGAGCGCCTGCCAGTTATCAATGCTGCTCATGCGACCTCTCCATGATTTCGGTCAGCTGCCCCAGCATGTCCTTGGGGTGCAGGAAGAAGATCGGCGTGCCATGCGCGCCGATGCGCGTGGGACCGAGGATGCGTTTACCCTGCGCGGTGAACCATTCGCGGGCGGCCTCGATATCCTCGACCTCATAGCAGAGGTGGTGCTGGCCCCCGGCGGGGTTCTTGGCGATGAAGCCCGCGATGGGGCTGCTCTCGCCGAGCGGCTCGATCAGCTCGATCTGCGTGCCACCATCAGTGCCCAGCGCGCCCGGCTGCTGGGGCGTGTTGACGAAGGCCACCTTCACGCCCTGTTCCGGCATGTCGAAAGGCTCGGTGATGAGGCTGGCGCCCATCACATCGCGGTAATAGGCAATGGCGGCCTGCATATCAGGCACAGCCACACCAACATGGTTGAGGCGTCCGAGTTTCATGGCATCCTCCCCGCTTAGAGCGGAATATTGTCGTGCTTCTTCCAGGGGTTCTCCAGCGCCTTGTTGCGCAATTTGCGCAGGCCCAGAGCAATCCGGCGGCGGGTGGAATGCGGGTGGATCACCTCGTCGATGAAGCCCTTGCTTGCCGCCACAAACGGGTTGGCGAAGCGGTCCTCATATTCCTTGACCTTTTCGGCCTGCGCCTCGGCGGGCAACCCGCGGAAGATGATCTCCACCGCGCCCTTGGCCCCCATCACCGCGATTTCGGCGGTGGGCCAAGCGTAATTGAGGTCGCCGCGCAGATGCTTCGAGGCCATCACGTCATAGGCCCCGCCATAGGCCTTGCGGGTGATGATGGTGATCTTGGGCACGGTCGCCTCGGCATAGGCGAAGAGCAGCTTGGCGCCATGCTTGATGATGCCGTTGTGCTCCTGCGCGGTGCCGGGCAGGAAGCCGGGAACGTCGACGAAGGTCAGGATCGGGATGTTGAACGCATCGCAGAAGCGCACGAAACGCGCCGCCTTCTTTGACGAATTGATGTCCAGCACGCCGGCAAGCACCAAAGGCTGGTTGGCGACCACGCCCACCGTCTTGCCCTCGATCCGGCCAAAACCGCAGATGATATTGCCCGCATGGCCCGGCTGGATTTCAAAGAAATCGCCTTCGTCCAGCGTCTTGCGGATCACTTCCTTCATATCATAAGGCTGGGTCGCGCTGGCCGGGATCACGGTGTCGAGGCTGTTTTCAAGGCGGTCCCACGGGTCGGCATTGGGGCGCTCGGGCACTTCTTCCTTGTTCGACAGAGGCAGGAAGTCGAAGAATTCGCGCGCCGTCAGCAGCGCCTCGATATCATTCTCCAGCGCCAGATCGGCCACGCTGGTCTTGGTGCTGTGCGTGATCGCGCCGCCCAGTTCCTCCTGCGTAACCACTTCATTCGTGACGGTTTTGACCACATCGGGGCCGGTGACGAACATATAGGAGCTGTCCTTCACCATGAAGATGAAGTCGGTCATGGCGGGCGAGTAAACCGCGCCGCCCGCGCAAGGGCCCATGATAAGGCTGAGCTGGGGCACAACCCCCGAGGCCAGCACATTGCGCTGGAAAATCTCGGCATAGCCGCCCAGCGAGGCCACGCCTTCCTGAATGCGCGCACCGCCCGAATCGTTAAGGCCGATGACAGGCGCGCCGACCTTCATCGCCATATCCATGATCTTGCAGATCTTCATCGCATGGCGTTCGGAAACCGCCCCGCCAAACACGGTGAAGTCCTGCGAAAACACGAAAACCAGACGGCCATTGATCGTGCCGGACCCGGTGACCACGCCGTCGCCGGGGATCGTGTTGTCGGGCATGCCGAAATCGACGCAATTGTGTTCGACATACATGTCGACTTCTTCAAAGCTGCCCTCGTCGAGCAGCACTTTCAGGCGTTCGCGCGCGGTCAGCTTGCCCTTGGCATGCTGGGCATCGATCCGCTTCTGGCCGCCGCCCATCCGGGCCGCTGCCCGCCGCCGCTCCATCTCCGCCACATTCGCGCTCATCGGGTATCCTCTTGCAAAACCACTTGAGGCCGCGATGCGCCATTCATCTTGACCCGTCCACAGTAATGTTGCAAATTTGCAAAGGAAGAATTTGCAAAAATTAGCGAGAGGACATCATGAAAAGGCGGCTCTATGCGGGGCGATTCCTTAAAGCCCTGCGCGAGGACCATGGCCTGAAACAGGGCGCACTGGCGCAAAGGCTGGGGATCAGCACGCCCTATCTCTCGCAATTGGAAAATGACACGCGGCCGATGACCTTGGCGCTGGCCGAAAGGGTGCGCGAAATCTTCCCGGTGGATTGGGCCGACATGGCCGAAACCCCGGTCGAGCCCGTTGTCACCGAATTGCTGGAGGCCTCTGCCGATCCGTTGCTGGGCGACCTGCCCGCCGATCAGATCGAACGCGTGGCCGACCAGTTCCCCCAATTTGCCGAGCAATTTGCCCATCTCTACCGCCTGCACAAACGCGATTCGCAGCGTCTGGCCGCGATGGATGAAGCCTTGGGGGCCGACAGCGTGTCGGGCGGACGCCTGCCGTGGGAGGAGGTGCGTGACTGGTTCCATCTGGCCGACAATTACGTCCATCTGATCGATTCCAGCGCCGAGGCCATGGCAGGCGCCCTTGCGCGCCATCTGCCTACGCCCGACACCGCGCAATTGACCGCATGGTTCGAGCGGCAGGGCATCACCCTGCGCCATCTGCCCGGCGCGCCGATCCGCCGCTATGACGAGGCCCGCCGCGAACTGACGCTGGATGCGGGCCAGCCCCATGAGAGCCTGCGCTTCCAACTGGCCTATCAGCTTTGCGCCATCGCGCTGGCGCAGGAGATCGCCGAGACGGTGGAAAAGGGCGGGATGCGAACGCAAACCGCGCGCAATCTGCTTTCGGTGGGGCTTACCAATTATGCGGCGGGGGCTTTGCTGATGCCCTATCGCCCGTTTCGCGATGCGGCGCGGCGGCTGCGCCATGATATTGACGGCTTGCGCCAGATTTTCGGCACCAGTTTTGAACAGACCTGCCACCGCCTGTCCAACCTGCAACGGCCCCACCAGCGCGGCGTGCCGATCGCCTTTTGCCGGATCGACATGGCGGGCAATATTACGAAGCGCCACGCGGCCAACGGGTTGCAATTCGCGCGTTTCGGCGGCGCCTGTCCGCTGTGGATCGCGCATGAGGCCGTGGCCATCCCCGACCGCATCCATCTGCAAGTGGCCGAGATGCCCGAGGGGCGGCGCTTTGTCTTCCTCGCCAAGGGGCTGGTCAAACCCTCGGACGCCTATTTCCGCCCGCCGCGCCGCTATGCGGTGGTGCTGGGGTGTGAAGTCACGCTGGCCAGCGAGTTCATCTATGCCGACACGCTCAATCTGGAATGCGAGGAGGCGGTGGCGCGGATCGGCATTTCCTGCCGCATCTGTTCGCGCCACGATTGCCATCAGCGCGCCTATCCGCCCAATGACAAGCCCATCGACATCACCACGAACCAGCGCGGCTTCATCCCCTATCGCATTCTGGATTAATAGGCTGCGGTAAAGCGGGCGCGCGGGTGCTTATGGGCCTCCAGCTCGTCGACCATGGCGATGGCATAATCGGCAAAGCTGATCTTGCTCTCACCCGCCTCGTCCACGACCAGATCGTCCTTGCCGCCGCGATAGGTGCCAAGGCGCGGCCCTTCAAAGATGAAGGCGGCGGGCGAGAAGAAGGTCCAGTCAATGTCGGTTACGGCGCGCAGATCGTCGAGGAAGGTGATCCCGCCCATGGCCGCGCCCTTCCACGCCTCGGGGAAGTCAGGCCCGTCAATCAGGCGCTCGCCCGAGGGCAGTTTCAGGCTGGCCGCGCCGCCCGTGACGAGCAAACGGCCAACGCCCGCCTGACGCAGAGCGGACAGCAGCGTCTGCGCCGGGACATCGAAATGCAGCGCGCTGATCACCGCATCGACGCCCGCGATCAATCCGGCCAGAGCCGCCGGGTCCGAAGCATCACCCTGCACCGCGCTTACGCCGTCGGCTGCGGGGATCGCTTCAGGCTTGCGGGCGATGGCCACCACCTGATGCCCGCGCGCGGCCAGTTCCCTGGTGATTTCCGATCCTGCGCGGCCGCTGGCGCCCAACACTGCAACTTTCATTTTTGATGCTCCATCAGGTTTCTAATGGAAACCAAGTGTGCTATGGAAACGTATCATGCAAGAGAGCACTTTTCTTTCACCAGCTTACCCGCACGTAACCACCTCGAAACGCGGCGATGTTTTCGCGCGCAATTGCCCCACCCGGCAATTGCTGGACCGGGTGGGCGATAAATGGAGCATCCTGCTGCTCGGTATGTTGGGCGAGGGGGAGATGCGCTTCAGCGCTCTCAAACGCCGGGTCGACGGCATCTCGCAAAAGATGCTGGCGCAGACCCTGCGCACGCTCGAACGCGACGGGCTGATCACCCGCCATGTCGAACCCACCGTGCCGGTCAGCGTGACCTATGCGATCACCCCGCTGGGGCGCGAATTGCTGGGCGCGCTGCAATGGCTGATTGATTGGGCCGAAACACGGATGGGCGCGGTGGCGCAGGCGCAGGTCGCCTATGACCTGCGCATGGCCGATTAGGCCGCGATGGCCATCTGGTTGCGCCCCGCCCCTTTGGCGCGATAGAGCGCGGCATCGGCCTGACGAAAAGCCTCCTCGGGCGGCATGTCGGCGTTCAGCGGGGTCAGGCCGACGCTGACCGTCACCCGCACCACTTCGCCCAGAATCGAGCGCCCCTCGCTCTCGGCCAGACGGGTGCGCNCCCTTTCGCAGATCAGCCCTGCCTGCTCCAGCGAGACATCACGCAGCAGCACGCCGAATTCCTCGCCCCCCAGCCGCGCCACCACATCGCCCGCGCGCACTGTCCCGCACAGCAAGGTGGCAAACATCGTCAGGATGCGGTCGCCCGTGGCATGGCCATAGACGTCATTGATCCGCTTGAAATGATCCAGGTCGAACAGGGCCAGACAACCGCTTCCGCCCGCCTTTCTGTCGCGGGCCATGGCGCGGTCAAAGGCGCGCCGGTTGCCAAGCCCGGTCAACGGATCGGTATTGGCCTCATGCGCCAGATTTTCGATCAGCCGCCGCCGCGCTGAATTGTCGCGGATGATCGACACCGTGCCGTTGGGCACCCCGCGCGGGTCCAGCGTAGCGCACATATGGCTTTCCNCCCAGGTTGATCCGCCATCCTTGCGCATGACCCGGCATTCGACCGCCACGGTGCCCTCCGGCTCGCACAGCGCTTGAAAGCGGGCGTCGAACACGGCCTGCTCGTCCTCGGGATGGACCAGATCATAGGCCGAGCGGCCCACCAGTTCCTCGGCCTGATAGCCCCATAGCCGGGCTCCTTCCTCCGATACCGAGCGCAAGGTGCCATCCAGATTGACCCGCATGATGACATCGCCGGTCCGCTCGACGATCAGTCGGTGCAGGGCTTCGGCATCGCGCAGGTTCTGCATCAGGCGGCGGCGCGATTCCAGCTCGGCCGCCACCGGCAGCAGGATCAGCACCACGCAGGCAAAATAGATCTGCAGCACCAGCAGCTTGGTCGGCATATCGAGATGCAGCAGCATCGTGGGCCCATGGCCCGTCATCGTGCCGATCAACCCGCCGCAGATCAGGACCAGCAGCGAGGCCACCGCCCCGATCCGCCCCAGCCGGAACGTGGCCGCCACCATCGGCACCAGCGGCACGACGACCAGCGGAATCCGGTTTTGCCCAAACGTGGCCAGCGTGGCCAGCGATACCGCGCCCATCAGTACCAGCGCTTCGCCCAGGCGTTCGCGGCGGAATTTGGCCGCATCCAGACGGCGGCGGCGCAGCACCAGAAAGATCGGCGGGGCAAAGGTGACGAGGCTGAGCGCATGGGCGCCGAACCAGTCGCGCCATGCGTTGAAAAAGGGGATGCCCGTGGCCCCATGGGCCGCCCATGCGCCGATAAAGGCTGAGGCGGCAGGCGCAATCACCCCGGCGACCAGCAGGAAACTGACCACATCGCGGATCGATTCAAACCGGGTAAAACGCGGAGAAAGATGGCGCAGCAGACTGGCGGCCAGCCATGCCTCGAACAATCCCGCCAGCGTCAGCGGCAGCGTATAGGCCCCGCCAAACCCGCGCAGCGCAATCGCCAGAGCCCCCGCCGGAAAGCACAGCAGCAGCGCCATGGCCCAGCGCCGATGCGGCATCGCCGCCAATGCCGAGAACAGCACCGCGCCCGCCGGCCAGACAATCGCCACCCCGCCATTGAAGCGCGTCAGCTGCAGGGCGAGCAGCGCGCTGGCGAAATAGATCGGGCACAGCAACAGGCTTTGCCCGAAATATTGCAGGAGCAAGGCGCGGACTCGAGCACTCATGGACGCACACTGCCATGCAAAAGTTTAAGAAAGCCTCGCTGCCCCGCATGATCCTTTTGCGCAAGCGGCGCCCGCAGGCCGCCCATGCAAATGGCCCCGCAGCGCCGATGCGCCGCGGGGCCTTTTTCCCGAAAATCAAAAAAGGCTTACTTGGCCTTGTTGACTTCCGCGACGATCTTCTTGGCAGCGTCGCCCAGATCATTGGCCGCCACGATGGGCAGGCCCGAATTGTTGAGCAGTTCCTTGCCCAGTTCGACGTTGGTGCCTTCAAGGCGAACCACCAGCGGAACCGACAGGTTGACGTCCTTGGCCGCGGCAATGATGCCCGCGGCAATGACGTCGCACTTCATGATGCCGCCAAAGATGTTGACCAGAATGCCTTCGACCGCCGGGTCCGACAGAATGATCTTGAAGGCCGCCGTCACCTTCTCGGTGGTGGCGCCGCCGCCCACGTCGAGGAAGTTGGCCGGGAAGGCGCCGTTGAGCTTGATGATGTCCATCGTCGCCATGGCCAGGCCCGCGCCGTTCACCATGCAGCCGATGTTGCCGTCGAGCTTGATGTAGGCCAGGTCATACTTGCTGGCTTCGATTTCGGCCGGATCTTCTTCGGTTTCGTCGCGCATCGCGAACACGTCGGGGTGACGGAACAGCGCGTTCGAATCGAAGCTCATCTTGGTGTCGAGCACCAGCAGGTTGCCGTTCACGTCTTCAACCAGCGGGTTGATTTCGAGCATCGAGCAGTCGAGCGACACGAAAGCGTCGAACAGCTGCTTGGCCAGAACCTGCGCCTGCTTGTTGGTGTCGCCCTTCAGCTTGAGCGCGAAGGCGATCGAGCGGCCGTGGTGCGGCTGGAAGCCGGTGGCCGGGTCGATGGTGACCGTGGTGATCTTCTCGGGCGTATCGTGGGCGACGGCTTCGATGTCCATGCCGCCTTCGGTCGACACGATGAAGGCGACGCGGCCGGTGGCGCGATCGACCAGCAGCGAGATGTAATATTCCTTGGCGATGTCAACGCCGTCGGTGACATACAGGCGGTTGACCTGCTTGCCCGCTTCGCCGGTCTGCACGGTCACCAGCGTGTTGCCGAGCATTTCCTTGGCGTGCGATTCGACTTCTTCCAGGCTCTTGGCCAGACGGACACCGCCCTTGGCGTCGACGGGCAGTTCCTTGAACTTGCCTTTGCCGCGGCCACCGGCGTGGATCTGCGACTTCACAACATAGAGCGGCCCGGGCAGCTGCTTGGCGCCTGCAACGGCTTCTTCAACGGACAGGGCCGGATAGCCCGCCGGAATGGCAACGCCGAACTTGGCCAGCAGTTCCTTGCCCTGATACTCATGGACGTTCATCGGTGCTTCTCGCTATTGCAGGCCTAATGGCCCTTTGGTCGGCGGCGGGCTAAGCACAGGTGATGGGCGATGGGAAGGGAAAGATGTGCTAATCATTCTTAATTGCAAACTTTCCTATCGACGGGCCGCCGATGCTTGATCGCGCGCGTCTCGAAGCCATTGTCCGCCAAGCCGGGCAGATCGCCATGGAACAATGGCCGGGCGATAACAAAGCGCTGGAAATTTTTGGAAAATCGGACGGAAGCCCCGTGTCGAGCGCTGATCTGGCGGTCGATGCCTTTCTGCGTACGCAATTGCATGACCTGCTGCCCAGCGCGGGCTGGCTGTCGGAAGAAACCATCGATGCGCCGAATCAGCGCGAGGGCGAACTGGTCTGGCTGGTCGATCCCATCGACGGGACGCGCGATTTCATCCGGGGGCGCACCGGCTGGGCGATTTCGGTGGCGCTGGTCAGCAACCACCGACCTCTGCTGGCGATGCTGCACGCCCCCGCGCGCAATGAATTCTGGCAGGCCGAGGCCGGGCACGGCGCCTTTTGCAATGGCGCGCGGCTTTCCGCCTCGACGCGGGGGCAATTGTCGGGCGCGCGCGTTCCCACACGCAATCTTTCCGCCGAGGATGCCGATATGGCGATGGTGGATCAGCCCAATTCCATCGCCCTGCGCATTGCCATGGTGGCCGCCGACCGGGCCGATCTGGTGGCGACTCTGCGCTGGGGCTATGAGTGGGATATTGCCGCCGCCGCCCTGATCGCGCGCGAGGCGGGCGCGGCGATCAGCGACGCGCAGGGGGGCAAGCTCAATTACAACAAGCTGGATCCGCGCGTGTTCGGCGTGGCGGTCTCGGCGCCCGCGATCCATGCCGATCTCATCGAGCGTCTGGCCGAACGCGCGCGTCTGCTCTCGCAGCGGCCGTAAGCGCCCATGAAAAAAGGCGGCCCGTTGCCGGACCGCCCCTTTTCGCCATTCCTGAAACGATTAACGCTTCGAGAACTGGAAGCTGCGGCGAGCCTTGGCGCGGCCGTACTTCTTACGTTCAACGACGCGCGGGTCGCGGGTCAGGAAGCCTGCAGCCTTGACGGCGCCGCGCAGGGCGGGCTCGAACTTGGCCAGAGCCTGGGCGATACCGTGCTTCACAGCGCCGGCCTGACCCGAGAGACCGCCACCCTTGACGGTGCAGACCACGTCATACTGGCCCGAACGGTCAGCCACGCCGAAGGGCTGGTTGATCACGAGACGCAGGGTCGGACGGGCGAAGTAGGTTTCCTGATCGCGACCGTTGACAGTGATCTTGCCGGTGCCGGGCTTGATCCACACGCGGGCCACGGCGTCCTTACGACGACCGGTGGCATACGAACGGCCCTGAGCGTCAACTTCGCGAGCGCGAAGCGGAGCGGCAGGAGCAGCGGCAACCGGAGCGGCGGTGCCGATTTCGGCCAGAGCGGAGAATTCTTCAGACATTACGCACCAACCTTGTTCTTGCGGTTCAGGGCAGCGACGTCCAGCGGCTGAGGCTGGGTGCCGGCGTGCGGGTGCTCGGCACCAGCGTAGAGGTGCAGGGCACGCATCTGCTGACGGCCCAGAGGACCGCGCGGAATCATGCGTTCCACAGCCTTCTCGATCACGCGCTCGGGGAAGCGGCCTTCCAGAACCTTGGCAGCGGTCACTTCCTTGATGCCGCCGGCATAACCGGTGTGCTTGTAGTACACCTTGTTCTTCAGCTTGTTGCCGGTCAGACGCACCTTGTCGGCGTTGATGACGACGACGTGATCGCCGGTGTCAACGTGGGGCGTAAAGGTGGGCTTGTGCTTGCCGCGCAGCGTGTTGGCGATGATGACGGCAAGACGGCCGAGCACCAGACCTTCGGCATCGATCAGATGCCACTTCTTTTCCACCTCAGCCGGCTTGACCGACCGGGTGACCTTGGTGAGAGCCTTCATGGCTTTGGTTCCCGTATAAATGACG
>JGI26534J51046_1002431_pt1 | contig 11648 bp, 10 predicted proteins | sample ThiBiot_750_plan_2_FD_51046 | JGI IMG/M metagenome (IMG submission 51046) | reverse complement strand
CGACCAGCGGAGGTTGCTCGACAACTCGTCGAGGGCGGAGAGCGCCTCGGGGAGCACGGTGCGGACGGTGAATCGGCGGATGGCTTTCACCCGATCCACACTAAGGCAGCGGGGTAACGGGTATGTAAAGCGCTTGCAACCCCCACCGGTATCCTTCGGGGAACACCTACGAGGGAGTAGCGTCAAAACCGTGACCGACGAATACGTACCGCGCCTGGGCCGCATCCCGATCCGCCACCTCACCCCGCAGCAGCCCGAGAACCGCTGGCCCACGAAGGCCTTCGCGGGCGAGGTCGTCACGTTCGGCGCGACGGTGTTCCGCGAGGGCCACGACCTGCTCGGCGTGCACCTCATCGTCACCGATCCGGTCGGCCAGTGGACGACCCACCGCATGCACGCCGTCGCCCCCGGCACCGACAGGTGGGAGGCCTCCGTGCGCCTCGACACCGAGGGCACGTGGACGTGGCGCGTGCGCGCGTTCTCCGACGAGTGGGCCACGTGGCTGCACAACGCCGAGATCAAGATCCCCGCGGGAATCGACGTGCCGCTCATGGTGCGCATGGGGCGCGAGCTGCTCTCGCGCGTGCGCAACCGCAAGGTCGTGCAAGACGCCCTCACGGCGTTCGACGACCACCGCCTGAGCGCCGAGGCCAAGCTCGCCATCGCGCTCGACCCCAAGGTCACGCTCGCGATCGACGCCAAGCCGCTCGCCTCGCTCACGACCGACAGCGAGACCCTCGAGCTGCGCGTCGAGCGCACGCGCGCGGGTGTCGGCAACTGGTACGAGTTCTTCCCGCGCAGCGAGGGCGCCAAGCAGGCCAAGGATGGCACGTGGACGAGCGGCACCTTCCGCACGGCGGCCAAGCGCATCCCCGCGGTCGCCGCCATGGGCTTCGACGTGCTCTACCTGCCGCCCATCCACCCCATCGGCGAGGCGTTCCGCAAGGGGCCCAACAACACGCTCGACCCGAAGCCCGGCGATCCGGGGTCGCCGTGGGCGATCGGGCATGCCGCGGGCGGGCACGACGCCGTGCATCCCGACCTCGGCGACCTCAAGGACTTCGCCTACTTCGTGGGCGTCGCGAAGAAGCACAACATCGAGGTCGCCCTCGACCTCGCGCTGCAGGCCTCCCCCGACCACCCGTGGGTGCAGCAGCACCCGGAGTGGTTCACGACGCTGCCCGACGGGTCGATCGCGTACGCGGAGAACCCTCCGAAGAAGTACCAGGACATCTACCCCATCAACTTCGACAACGACCCCGTGGGCATCCGCGAGGAGGTGCTGCGCATCATCCGGCACTGGATCGGCCTCGGGGTGCGCATCTTCCGCGTCGACAACCCGCACACCAAGCCCCTGCAGTTCTGGGAGGTCGTGCTCCACGAGATCAACACCGAGTTCCCCGACGTGATCTTCCTCGCGGAGGCGTTCACGCGGCCGGCGATGATGCAGTCCCTCGCGCAGGTCGGCTTCCAGCAGTCGTACTCGTACTTCACCTGGCGCAACACGAAGGAGGAGCTCGCCGAGTTCTTCGAGTCGATCTCGCACGAGACCTCCGGATGGTTCCGGCCGAACCTCTTCGTCAACACCCCGGACATCCTCACCGAGTACCTCCAGTTCGGCGGCCCGGCCGCCTACAAGATCCGCGCGACGCTCGCCGCGACGGCCGCGCCCCTGTGGGGCGTGTACGCGGGCTTCGAGCTGTACGAGGATGTCGCGCGCCCCGGCAGCGAGGAGAACATCGACAACGAGAAGTACGAGTACAAGAGCCGCGACTGGGCGGCGCACGAGAAGGCCGGGACGACCCTCGCGCCGTACCTGCAGCACCTCAACCTCATCCGCGCCGCGCACCCCGCGCTGCGGCAGCTGCGCAACCTCGACGTGCACTGGAGCGACGACGAGTCGATCCTCGTGTACTCCAAGCATCTCGCGGCGCAGCACAACGACGGCGTCGCCGACACCGTGATCGTCGTGGCGAACGTCGACCCGCACTCCGTGCGCGAGACGACCGTGCACCTCGACCTCGCGAAGCTCGGCCTGCCCGAGCGCTTCACCGTCACCGACCTCATCACGGGCGCGACCTTCGAGTGGGGCGCCGACAACTACGTGCGCCTCGACGCGTTCGGCGAGCCCTGCCACATCCTGCACGTCCATACGGAGAAGGTGCGCTGATGTCCGAACTGCATCCCGACCACATCGCCTCGCTCGTCGGCGGCTCGCACCCGCGGCCGCACGACGCCCTCGGCCAGCACCCCGTGAAGGGCGGGCATGTCGTGCGGGTCGTGCGCCCGCTCGCGTCGGCGGTAGCCGTGGTGCGGGCCGACGGCACGCGCATCGAGCTCGAGCACGTCGACCAGGGTCTGTGGGAGGGCGTCGCGCCCGGCGCGGGCCAGGCGTACACGGTCGAGACCTCGTACGAGGGCGGCCCCACGTGGACCGCCGACGACCCGTACCGCTTCGTGCCCTCCGTGGGCGAGATCGACCTCTACCTGTGGGGCGAGGGCCGGCACGAGCAGCTGTGGCACGTGCTCGGCGCGCACTTCAGGCCGCACGAAGATGTCGTCGGCACGAGTTTCAGCGTCTGGGCGCCGCACGCGAGGGCCGCGCGCGTCGTGGGCGACTTCAACGGGTGGAACGGCGTGGGCCACGCCATGCGCCGCCTCGACGACAACGGCGTGTGGGAGCTCTTCGTGCCCGGCCTCGAGCCCGGCAGCACCTACAAGTTCGAGCTGCTCACCCAGGCGGGCGAGTGGGTCACGCGCGCCGACCCCATGGCCCGCTACACCGAGGTGCCGCCGCAGACGGCCTCGAAGGTCGGTCAGTCGCTCTTCGCCTGGAGCGACGGCGACTGGATGACCCGGCGCGCGGCCAGCGACCCGCACAACTCCCCCATGAGCGTCTACGAGCTGCACGTGGGCTCGTGGCGTCCGGGGCTCGACTACCGCTCCCTCGCCGACGAGCTCATCGCCTACCTGGGCCAGACCGGATTCACCCACGTCGAGTTCATGCCGCTCGCCGAGCATCCCTTCGGCGGCTCGTGGGGGTACCAGGTCACCGGCTACTACGCCCCGACCTCGCGCTTCGGGCATCCCGACGACCTCAAGTACCTCATCGACCGCCTGCACGGCGCGGGCATCGGGGTGCTCATGGACTGGGTGCCGGGGCACTTCCCCAAGGACGAGTGGGCCCTCGCGAAGTTCGACGGGCAGGCCCTCTACGAGCACAGCGACCCGCGGCGCGGCGAGCAGATGGACTGGGGCACGCTCATCTTCGACTTCGGGCAGTCGCAGGTGCGCAACTTCCTCGTGGCGAACGCGCTGTACTGGCTCGAGGAGTTCCACATCGACGGCCTGCGGGTCGACGCCGTGGCATCCATGCTCTACCTCGACTACTCGCGCAAAGAGGGCGAGTGGCTGCCCAACCAGTACGGCGGCCGCGAGAACCTCGAGGCGATCAGCTTCCTGCAGGAGGTCAACGCGACCGCCTACAAGCGCAACCCGGGCGTCGTCATGATCGCCGAGGAGAGCACGTCGTGGCCGGGCGTCACCAAGCCCACCGCGGCCTCGGGCCTGGGCTTCGGCATGAAGTGGAACATGGGCTGGATGCACGACACCCTGCAGTACATGCAGGAAGACCCGATGTACCGCTCGTACCACCACAACGACATCACCTTCTCGTTCTTCTACGCGTTCAGCGAGAACTTCCTGCTGCCCATCAGCCACGACGAGGTCGTGCACGGAAAGGGGTCGCTGCTGCACAAGATGCCCGGCGACCAGTGGCAGAAGCTCGCCAACGTGCGCGCGTACCTGTCGTTCATGTGGGCGCACCCGGGCAAGCAGCTGCTCTTCATGGGCAGCGAGTTCGGCCAGCCCTCGGAGTGGTCTGAGGAGCGCGGGCTCGACTGGTGGATCCTCGACCAGCCCGTGCACCAGGGGCTGCTCTCGCTCGTGGGCGCCCTCAACCGCGCCTACGTCGCCCACCCCGCCCTGTGGGAGCAGGACAACGACGCTGCCGGCTTCGAGTGGATCGACGGCGGCAACGCCGCGCAGAACGTCGTCGCGTTCCTGCGCTGGTCGCGCTCCGGCGCGCCGCTCGTGGGCATCTTCAACTTCGGCGGCAACCCCGTGGGGCCCTACCGCGTCGGCCTCCCGTCGGCGGGCGTGTGGGACGAGGTCATCAACACCGACGCCACCGAGTTCGGCGGCTCGGGCGTGGGCAACTACGGCTCGGTGACCGCTGCCGAGGAGCCGTGGCAGGGCCGCCCCGCGTCGGTCGAGATCACGCTGCCGCCCCTGGGCGGGCTGTGGTTGGCGCCGCGGTAGTCGCTAAAGCCGCAGGCGAGCCCAGAGCGTCTTGCGCGGGATGAACGGCTCTCCTGCCGCGCGGATGACGGCGCCGGTCTTCGGGTCGACCTGCGGCAGCTCTTGGTGGGACCTGTAGAGCGTGGTGTAGCCCGCGGCCACCTCGCGATTCTCGTTCGGGAATCCTCGCCGCATCGCCAGGAGGGTGAGTGTCGAGGAGACCGCCACGACAGCGATCACGGGCACGATGAAGGCCCCGCGATCGAGCTGCAGCACGAGAGCGCCCACGATGACGGCGGCGATGACGAGGATGCCCAGGCCGACGGTGAATGCCGCGTGCGCGCTCGACCACCACGAGGCCGGCCTGCCGGGGACGAGCTGCTGGGATCCGAGATAGGTGCTCACGCGCCCACACTAGGGCACGCGAGGATGGCTCACCCAGGTTCGAACCACGCCCCCTTATAAACGAAAGCGACGTGTTGGGGATCGCGAGTTTCTAGGACCTCCCAGAGATGGGTTAACAACAGCCGGAAAGAAGCTTCCTGAGGGGATACATCACTCCACATGACCGCTCCATCACGCTCATAGTTCGCCCGATCCTCGGCCCACGCGCCTGCAGGGACGCGCACGAGAAGGTCATCATCACGGTACTTGAACCTGAGTGTGTCGCCGATGGCCTCTCCGTCAAGGGCTTCGGCGAGCCATGTCACGACATCCTCACGACTATGAGTTTCGGGCATCGCCTCTAACCCACAGTCGTGGCCGAGTTTCCTCGGCGCTTTGCTCAACTCTCCGAAACACCTTGGACCTCATCGACGGTGATGTGGCGAGCCTCCACGTAGGGCGGATGCAAACCAGCCAGGAGCCCTGCGGCGCACTTGATGAGCGCTCCCCTGCTGCCCCGGTAGTCGACCTATCCATCGCCGTGGGCACGCTGTCCCGCGTCGAGCTCACGAGCCAACTCGCGCGCTTGGCGTCTGGTCAAGCGGCCCTCTAGAACAGGGTTGGCGAGTCGCGATATCACGTCTGCTACGTGCCCATCAGGGATACCGATATCGTCTCGGCCCTCCACCAGCTCTGCCCACATCTCGAGATCCTGAGTTCGCAACTCCCCATCAGCGAATCTGAAGAGCACCGATGCCAGATCCGCCACACCAATCCGTGCGAGTTCCGACTCGCTGTTCCAAGGGAGCATTCGAACTCGGCTCGACAAGGTTGTGGTGTCCCCGGCAAACGCGATCAAAGACACAAGCACATTTTGCCGTTCGAGGTCGTTCACTTATTCACCGTTCGTCCTAGGCTTCGAAGAAGAGCATCTCAGGAAAAGCCGGCCTCGACCGGGTCCACGGACAGGAACCGCCCGAACGCGGGCACGTACTGCCGCACCCCCATCTCGATCGTCGCGATGCTGCCACGCTCACACTGCCCGGCAGGGTGACATCCTTCTCGATCAGCGCATTCGGCGCTGCCGGAGCTCGACAATCAGTAGCGCGAAAGAAACAACGGCCGCTACCCCTCCGGACACCAGGTTGAAGATCAGTAAGGTCGTAGTTCTGTGTTCGTGGGCTAGATCGACGAGCTTGAATAGTGCGATACCCAAGGCGGTGTTGGGGATCACCGAGAGGACAACGACTACGGAATAGAGTGCAGCGGCGTACCGGATGCTTCGACCAAGAGTTATCCCCGCTTCATCCCTCGACCGCGCAGTCGTTCGAAGCCTCACAATGTAGAACGCCAAAAGTCCTAGCGACAACACCATCCACGTTGCCGTCGATCGCACGATGGCAGCTTGGTCGCCGCTGCCGAAGCGCGAGTAGACGATGTCGAGCGGCCCGGCGATCATCGGCCAAAGGATGAACTGGTCGATACCTACGGCGCCCAGCGCGATTACGAATCCGCATAGAACGAGCGTTAGGGCCTGCCACGGATACACCTGACGCCACAGCAGCCGAGTTACCAATTGCACGCCCCGCTTGCCGTTCCAGCGTTCGCGATGTTCGTCGGCATATTGCTAATCCAGTTCCTCTGAGATGGTCGATAGTTCTCGATGTCGATACACATCGGTCGTGATCGATCCATCGCTCTGAAGCCGCACTTCAGCTTTCCGAGACCAACCTCTGCAATTCAACCCGTACGGCTTCAACCTCGTCGGCAGTTGCTGGCCGCCCGCGTCCAAAAAAGAACACGTCGGCTCTCTCGTTGGATGCGACGATCCTGAGCCCATAGAGCGGGTCTCCGGACACGTTGCTGGTCTGCGGAGATATTCCCTCGACCTTCGCGTAGGCGATAGAGCGGATCTCGCGCCCTCGAAGTTCAAGCGCCACGCGCCCGCGATCCAAGACAAGATGGCCATCGAGCCAACGGCTCCATATCCACCAGCGATTTCTCACAAGCACCTCGTAGGTGTTGCGACCGCTCTGAGGATGGAGGCGCTCTCGCAAGAGCCGACGCAATCTAGCTTGACCCACGACGGTGGGAAGAAGAGCAGCAGCGAGAAGGACAACAATGATCAAGATGGGCACGAGCGGCGACAGGCCTCCTACAGTCCGAAACGCCGCGATCACCAGGATCACTGCCAAGGATGCGAACCCGAGGCCGCCGACAGCCAGCATCACGCGGTTCACTATATTCTGCAAAGAAGCCTTCCTCACCATCGGGACCCGAGAGCAGCCACGACTACGGGCAAGCGACCGCTTCCACCTTTCCGCTGGCCATCAGCCAACCGTCCGACGGTATCTTGCTGGTGTCAAACACCGCGCGGCGGGATTCGACATTACTTCCGTTCTCGCGTCGAATGATGCTTATCTCAATCGTCGCCGGCAAGGAAAGTTCAACGGGCCCCAGCGTCGTAGTCATACCGTCGGGCGCGACACCGTACTCAACTGTCTCAACCATGACCGGCGTGTCGCTGGTCGCGAGCCAGACCCTCTCTCGGTCCGCGGGCTTGCCGCCCACCTGGCCTTCGCGAATCTTGACCTCGGAGGCGTAAATGGCATCGCAATCGATGAACACGAGGTTCCCATCAACTTGCGAGACGGCGATGAAGGGCGTGGGACCGCACCCGGTCAGGCACACGAGGACAGTAAGGAACAAGGCGATGGTCGCTAGGCGGGTTCTCACTTTGGGCGTGCTACTCATCATCGACCGCTGCCCCCCGAACACAACGACTCGATACGCCGCCATTAATTGCCAGCGTACGGATCTGCCAACCAAACTTCCATGGGATTCAGACACCCTCGGTCTGAAATGCACTGAGCCGGCCTGGGTAGATAGTTGGTAGGGCTAGGCGTACACGCGCATAGCCCAAGGATCGCAAGAAGCACTAGTGCGCCGAACAGGAGCCTTGAACGAGTTCTCAGCACGGGTAACCACCCTTCTCGAAGTCCGGCAGACTACGACCGCTCGGCCGTCCGAACGATGTTCCCCTGAGCGTTGACCTGATCGTAGCCAAGGTGCACCCTAGGCCGAGTCGTGTACCCGGCGGCAAGTTCTTCGGCCTCCTTTGCTGATGCGCCGGGGTTCTGCCAACCCCAGGTCAGCACAAGCCCTCCGAGTACAAAACACACCATCGAGGCGATCAGGAACGGCGACTGGGGAACCCCACCCGAAATCGCGAGCAGTACGACGGCGGGCACGAACAAGAAACAACCCGCCCCAACCGTCCTCTGGCCGCGGCGGATCAGCTGATCCGCCGTGGGCCCCGGCAGCATCACATGTTGAAGAACTTCAGGGCGCTCACTGGCCATAAGTCAGGGTATCCGACACAACCCAAGCGCTTTCAGTCAACGACCCAAATATGCCACGGGCGACCGTCGACAATCGCGCGGCGAAAGTGGCGGAGATGTAAGGCTTGATAAGCCCGCTAGCGGATGCCCCCAGCACGCCGCCAAACGCACTTGTGATCAACGAGTTCAACGAGACCGTGCATTCGCCGCCGGCGCCGATCGCCGTACCTCGCCCAAAGTCGCGAATTTGGGTTGGTCGGATCTACGCCCGCCTCCAGGCGATCACGGACTGCGCTTGCGCTTGTTTCTTGGCGAACGGAATGTGGCTCCGATCATCAGCATCGTGACCGCGACCAGGCCCGATAGAAGTCCGATCGCTAGCGTCGCTCCGAATGCGGGCCATGGCGAACCGAGCTGAAACGCGATCGGATCGGACACTAGAGCGGAGGCCAGCGCCGTAATAGAGATGGTCCGAAAGATACTGCGAACAACTCGCCACGCGGAGTAGGGGGCATCAATCGCCGAACCAATGTCGACCCCAAGCCGTGAGACGCTTCGCACGGACAGTAGTGCGGTCCCCGCAACGGCGACAAGGCTCACGACAATCAAGAACACCTGCGTACTGACAGGGAAATGAGCGAATGCCACACCGAAGTTGACGCCCAGAGAGATCGGCCATAACACGCACAACGTCAGACCCGCGAGGGTGCAACCCACAAACCACGTGCCGACCAATGCAGACGCCGCAAAACATCTCACCAGTTGCATGTCCCTCCAAATCCGTTCTGCTCGATCGAGTTCTTGATGGCCTCTGGCGGGAGCCCCCGTCCGGGATTTTCCGAACGATTCATCTCCAGGTCGTACCACATGTCGTTTCGAGCCCAAAGCAGCGGACTGCCCATCATGTGACACACGTATTGTTCTGTCATCGTCAGGGTGTTTGTCTCCTGACCGTGAGCTTTAACCAGCTGCGCCCACTCGAACATGCCCGGTGACGCCTCGCCTCCTCTCCACTTCATCGATAGAACAAGAGACTTGTGATCCGTCAGCCATATCGCGAAGAGCACTCGGCTCCAAGGCGGAGCCCTACTCCTTGTCGAAAACGGTGAGGGTGGCTGTCAGGCGACGCTCGAGGAGGTCCTTCGTCAATTCACACTGCCAGTGGTAGCGCTGCTCGCCAGAAGCGTCGGTAGCGTGGGTGACACCCTCCACCTTGAAGTTCAGATTGTCGGTATCGCTACCTGAGGACTGGACGATCTTCACTTGGTCAATCCACACACGGCTGGGCACACCGTCATCCTGACGATAAGTTCCAGCCGAGGCCATCTCGGCGCAAGCGGCAACCTCTCCCGTATGGGGACCGCGATAGTCGATCGAGACTGCATCCGACGCGCAACCCGCGAGGCCTAGAGAGAGCAGCGCCACGAGGCCGACCGACCAAATTGCTCGTGGAGTGAGAGTGGCCATCCGCTCCTCAACCTCCGCTCGACCAGTTGCATATGTACGACTTGTCGCCGGTGCGGGAGGGCCGCCGTCGCTCTCAAAAGTGGTGAGCGTGGCTGTCGGGCGACGCCCGTGGAGGTCCTTCACCAGGTCACACTGCCAGCCATCAGATACGCTCTACGTCCGCGTTCTCGCTGATCGGAACTCACGTCGCGTGAGGTAAGGCGCTCCGGCCCGCCGGATCACACGACCCGTCGCCGGGTCCGACTGCGGCAACGCCTGCCGGTCCGACAAGGCCGTGGTGTAGCCGCGCAAGGCCTCGCCACGCGCTCGTGTGCGAGCGCGCACCGAGAGCCACCCCAGGAGCCCCAGCGACGCGGCAAGCAGGCCGAAAACGACCCAGAAAGCCACCTGAGCCCAATAGGGAAGCACCTGCGATCCAACATTGAGCAGCACCCCCACGAGACCGAAGCCAAGCACAAAAGCGAAGACCATCAAGCCTCGTCGGCTGAGCTCGTACGAAGACGGTCCCGGAAGCATCTTCATCGGCTCGCGACTATCCAGTTCCCGAGACTCACGACCACTCACCTGCGAACTCCGTCCAACTGTAGATCGACTACGCGGGCATTGGGACCAATCCAACTGTAGTCAGCGCACCCTCCACGAGTCCGAGCGTGTAGCTATTTACGACGGCCTTGAGTAGAGGCTTTGCAAACGCGCGGGGGACACCAAGGGCCATCCAAAACTCTGATCTCCGGTCACGATGACGTATCGTCCATCAGGTCGTCCCACGAGTCCGTATGCCACGTAGTCACTTCCGGGCTCAAAACCAAGATCGGAATAGTCACGCAAGAACAGAACGATCACTTGTCACCCACGTCCTGACGCTGCGCTCACGACTTCACGTTCGTGAAATCGAAAGGAACACATCTATACGCTGATTCGCCCACGCTGCCGAAAGGTCAGGCGTCACCACTACACCGACAGATTCGGTAATCTGATCGAAGGTTATCCATAGCGTCACTGTCGCCGACCTATCTCTCGATGAAGATGTGGCGGCGACAACACCGACAAGCCGATCATTGACTCTCTCGAACTCTGCCTGGCGAACCGCAGCATCCGGCTGTTCGATGTTTTCGTTGGCGAGGCAAAGGGCTATCGAACCGTCACTCACATAGTCTCTCGGTGACACGAGTTGCTGAACGGCTGAGGGAAGCACGTCTAGTGTCGGTGCGTATATCCACAAGGCGAGTCGAATGCTCGAAGGCTCCGAGTTCGCAGTCTCAATCATCCAGTTGCTCCAAGTGTGGCCACCCCCGCAAGTAAACCGAGTCCAAGTAGCAAACCGGCGCCGACCCCGACCAGTACAGACGATGAGCCTGAACCGTCGAACGCTGGCGCGGGAGAGATGGTTCGACTTTCGAAAGCGTCACCCAAATTGCCAATGATGTCGTCCTCCTCGCCACCCTCAATTCGAACATCTCCATTGTGATTCCACTCGATATCAGGATTCCCTCGCGAACCGCCGCCAAGTAGGTTCTTGTTCTGTTGTTTCCAGGATTCGATCAGGCCTTTCGCCTCCTTGACCGAAATATCTAGGTCGTGAGCAAGCGAGCTCGGTCTATTGGACCAGCCACTAGAACTCAGCATGATCAGCGCCGACTGTATCGCCGCGATAGCGCCGGAATAGCTCGCTGTCCTGACGGTAGTCCCTTGCTGCGCCCAACCTCGCCCAACGTAGATGACAGCTCCCTTGGTCCCGGCATCCATTCGCCGGCCACTTAGGTCTGAACGATTGATCGGATCCCCGGGATAGTCGTAGCTGTTGGTCACCCCGCCCTCGACGGGGTCCACCGACAGGAACCTGCCCAGTGCGGGCACGTACTGCCGCACCCCCATCTCGATCGTCGCGATGCTGCCTTGATGCTCGGTGAGCTTCCGGGCACCACCGACCCACCCGTAGTCCGCCTCACCCGGCGACGTGTCGCCGAGCGCATCATCCGCAGTCCTCGTCCCGATCGCACCCGTGCCCGGCTCCAACGACTGCCCGAACGGGTCGTACGAGGCCCGCGCCCCGACCCGCACCCCGGCAGCACCCGCCACCAGGATGCTGTCACCATGCAGATTCGGGTACGACCACGACTGCCCCGCCGCCGTGATCGCCACGCTCACCCCTCCCGG
>JGI26534J51046_1002322_pt1 | contig 12201 bp, 12 predicted proteins | sample ThiBiot_750_plan_2_FD_51046 | JGI IMG/M metagenome (IMG submission 51046) | reverse complement strand
GGCCCTCGAGAAGAAGTGGCTTACCGACATCCAGGGGATCACTCTCGACCCCGCCAAGAACGCGGCCGTCCCGGCCACCGCCATCATTCGAATGCTGCGTGCCCGGGGCTTGAACATCGTTTCCCATCTCCCCTTGGACATGTACAGCTACAACGGCTTCGGCGTAACCAATGTCAATGCAGAAACCGCGCTCATGGTCTTCCTGGGCGCCATGGGGCTGGACTACGAACTCGACAATGCCCGCCAGTTGGTCGTCATCCAGCCGCTGAAATCCCGTACTTGGCAATTGAACATTGGCAACCGTCAAACCAGTTTCAGCGCCGGCGACAGCGAAAACTCAGCGACGTCGACCGGCGGAATTGGCAGCACCCAAACGTCCCAGGGCATTGGCGCCGGCGCCTATGGCGCGGCTGGGACCTTCGGCGCCAGCAACTCCGGTTCAATGCCCGGTGCGGTTGGCAGCACAATGCCCCAGAGCATGCTCAGTACAAGCAACACCAACGCTGCCGGCAGCGGAAACGGAAACAACATCACGACCTACGACGATGTTTGGAGCCGCTTGCGCACGGAACTGAACGAACGACTGACGGTCCCCTTCCCCAAAACATCGACGGACGCCGCTGGCTCCCCTTCGCCCAATCAAGTGCCTGGGCTTTCAGGCGCTCCGAACACCGGCACCATGGGGATCGGCACGCCCCAGACACCCTCCTTCTACAACATGCTGCGTGTCGGAACGGTCAGCATCAACCCAGAAACCGGCGCGGTTACCGTGCAGGCCCCCCGGTATCTGATGGACACCCTCGACAAGTACATGAAAGGGGTGATCAAGCGTTACAACACCCTGATCACTTTCGAGGCCGAACTGGTTTCCATCACCGGCACCGAGGATATCTCCAAGGGCCTGGATTGGGCCGCATTCAATACCATCAACAACGGTTCGTACACCAGCATCGCTCAGAACAACATCCTTGGTGGCGCCGTCATCTCGCCGGCGGCCGGAACAACATCCATTGCCGATGCGCTTTCCATCGGCAGCGCTACGGTTCCGGGCGCCAATGCGCTTTTCGGCGTGGCGTCTACGTCCAAGAAATTTGCGGCCATCAACGCCTATTTGGGAAGCATCGGTCACCTGAAAATCAAGGACACGCCGGTCATTTCCACCACTAGCGGCTCTCCGGTGAAGCTGAACAACACCACCGTCCGCTACTACCAACAGTATCAACAGACGGCCGCTTCCGGCGGCACCGGCAGTGCCGCGGTGGCGACCAACGTCATCGACATTCCTTACGAGACGGGCATCACCATCCGCATCAATCCCACCTACAACGTGGAGACGGACGTGATCAACTGCCTGTTCTCCATCGATCGGCGCACCTTGCAGGGCTATCAGGACAAAATCAACCCCATCAGCACCGGCAACTCCGTTCAGTTGATCCCCACCAAAACCCCGATCATCGCCAAGACCAACCAGAATGGCAGTTTGGTCCTCCGAAACGGGGCCTTTGTCGTGGTCGGCGGACTCGTCGAAGACGTCGAGGAAAACAGCCAGTCCGGCATTCCCGGGCTGATGGATACCCCGCTCAAGGCGCTGACCGGAAAGGAGACCAAAAACCAGGTCAAAACAACCTACTACTTCGCCCTCCGAGTGACCGCCCACGACCCCACTGACACCACGCCTGCGGAATTCCCGCCGGCACTCGCCGCCGCGTCCCAGGGCGCCGCTCAACCCGTCTCGGCCGGCGAAGCGGTTGACACCCCCCGCCAGGACAAGCAGTGACCATGTCGACCGCAAGCCAGGCTTTGAAAAAACATCTCGAGCAGGGTTTTACCCTGTTCGAGATGCTGCTCGTGATTGCCCTTATCGGCATTCTGCTGCTCATCGCCGATATGGGAAACATCATTCGTCTGAACACCACCTACTATCAGGCGCGACAAGAGGCCAACAATCGCAAGATCGCCGCCGCACTGCTGCAGCACGCCAGGACCAATACGACCCAAGGATTTCTTTCCAACCCATACACCGGTGGCGGCTACTACAGCACCATCCTCGATCCGTCCGATACAACCCTCGCGCAGATGTTCCGCAGCGCAAACTTGCCGCCGGCCGAACTCAACAGCGATGGCAGCAGCGGTGCCAATGTGCGGGTCTACCAGACGGTGACATTAACCGAATCTATCCCCTTGGATTTCCGCAGCGGCCCCCTGACCACCATCACCTATCAGTACGGTGAGGTGCATCTGACGGCGTGCATGCTTAGCAACAGCTGCAATCGTTCCCCATTGCCCGGCGCCAGCACGGCCCTGACGGCGGCCAACTACAAGACGTGGACCACCACTGCGCCCGATTTGCCGCCCACACTGTTCTCCACTAGGGAGATTCAGAAGCAGATGCTGGCGGCAACGAGCGAACGGCTCGCCATGATCCGTGACCAGGCCATCGCCAGGGTCAATGTCCGGCGCCTGAGCGCGGATGCTGCCGACACCACCAATTGGTACCCCTATTCCTATGCCACCGGAGCGCCGACCACTCCGAGCCCGAACATGGCCGGCTCCGACGCCTCGGTGAACCAGGGATGCTGGGACGGCTGGTATCAGCTGAACGCTGCAAACGTCAACATCCTCCCGCAGTTGGGTCTGACGGCCGCCCAGTACGGAATCACCGCCTGGGGTGCCCGCATTGAATATTGCCGCGACTATGACCCAGCCCTGCGCGGAGCCAACAGCCTGCCGCATTACGCCGCCCTGCGCATCAACATGAATGTTTCGCAGGCCCTGCCTCCCAACAACACCCTGCAATCCGACAACCTTTTCATCACGTTCTGACCTTCCAACACCGACCACGGAGCAACTTCATGAAACTGGACTACGGCGCCAAAGCCAGCCGCACGGACCTCGAATACGGCGTTGCCGGCCCCCTCATGGCCGAATGCGTCGGCCCCAACAATTCTCATTGCCACGCCCCAGATTAACCGCGGCCGCGTCATTTTCCCATGTCCACCAGGAGACTTTCCATGCTTCCCTACGCCCCTTCTTTCAATCGCAGTCTGCGAGGCTTCACGCTGATGGAGATGCTAGTCATCATCGCCATCATTGGCGTGCTGGCGGCCATCATGCTGCCCAAGCTCCAGGGCTCGTCCTATGTGGCTTCTGCCAAGCAGGTCGACGAGTTTTTCAACGCCTCCGCCAACAACTGGCGCCTCGCAAACCAGACCTGCGGCACGTCCACCGATGTGGCCGGCTCCACGCTGGTTGCTTCGCCCTCCGCTGCCAACAGCCTGGGCCTCATCATCAATGGCAGCGCCTATCTGAATGGCGCCTACCAAGGGTGTTACAACTCTTCCGGCGTCGTCCCGCTGATCGGCAAGGCCACCGGCAACCCCACCGACGGCTTCCGCGTCGGCGGCTATCTGGTGAGTTGGTCCGGCGGCGGCGGCGGTATTCCGATCACTTTCAGCGTAACCGTGCCGACCGACATCGCCATCATCCTCTATCGCCAGTATTCCTCCGCTTCCGGCGCCCGGAACGCCACCAGCCTGCCGGGCGGCGACGCCACGGATCAGAAATTCCGTTTCACCAATCCCAGCGGCGGCAACACTACCGTCACCTATTTCGTCTACTAGCCGGTCTCGGGGCCGCTCCCACGGCCCCGTTTCTGTTTTTTTCTCGACACTTCGTCCTTCCATGGCTCAAATCGCGATCATCGCCTTCTTCTTCCTCATCAACGCGTTGCTTGTCCTGGCGACGGGGAAACGCGTGGAACTGAGCGATGCCTTGCAAGCGGAAACCCGGGATGAGACGCTCCACCAGCTGGCAGCGGCCGTCAATAATTTCCGCCACGAAACCGGGACCTATCCGGCAAACCTCGATGCGCTTGCAACGGCCTCGGGATACGAATTCATTCAAGGGGTCAAACTCCCTTTTCAGAGCATGGCCGTCGCCGACAACATCGCCGACGAGAATTTTCGCTTCTCTCGCGTGACTGTCTTTGGTCACGACAGCTACAACCCCGCCATGAGCGACGTCGATTTCCTGGCCGCGTCCAACAACGCTTGCGGAACGGGCGCCTTTGCCACCGCCGGCGAATGGTGCGCCCCCGCCGACGGGGCAACTCGCTGGTGGAAGCAGGAAAGTCGTGAAGTCATCGCCAGCGAGGTGCAACGCGAACGCCGCCGTCTGGTTCGACTGTTGCAGAAGTTCAACGCTTGGTACAACGACGACATCACCGTCAGCACAAAAAGCGGGGTTTGGGGCAACAACTACCCCAACCCCGGCGCCCCTTCCGCCACCCTGGTAGCACTCGCCGGTTTTACCCAAAACGCGAAGAACTGCTCCGGCATGTGGACCTGGAGCCGGATTCCCATCGACTGCTCCGACCTCTACAGCATCTGGGGCACACCCACCGTCTACAACTACGTGTCCCCCACCCATATCGTTCTCATGAGCCAATCGCCATTTATCAAGGCCGACGGCTCTCCCCTGTACATCAGCACTGAAGAATCCCTTTGAGACGTCGTCATGAAAACCATTCGTCCTGCCGCTCTTGCCCCGGAAATTCAGGTTCTTTTCACTGAATGGGCCGTGCCAACCACCGAGTACACGTCCCGGCTCTTTACCTATGCAAACACCATGCTTCAGATTCCCAACGATCACCGGATCGGGGACATGGTGGTTGCATTCGGCCTGGCTACCCGCGAAGAGGTCGAGCTGCACGCGAAAACCAAACCCGGCAATATGCTGATGCTCGAGCACCTGTCCGAGCGAATCGAAAATATCCGCGTCAATGCGCAAAAACTCCTGGCAGCCAACGACCATCTTGCCTATTACGATTTCGTGCCGGCCGGCAGCATTCATCCGGCCCTGCATGAGAACGAGCCTCTGCGGAAATTCTGCATCGCCCGCAATTGCCTGCCCCTCATCGGCTACCCGAGCAACTGTTTGCGCGTGCTATTTGCCGATTACGCCGCGCTCAAGGAATACCGGGAAAGTCCTCGCCTCAATCGCATGACGGACCCGTTGGGGACGCTCTGCGCCAGCGAACGCCTTTCCCTCCAGATCGTCTATGGAATTGCCGAACGCAACCAGCTGCTCAGCCGCCTCTACGACAATGAGAATGAAGCCACCCATGTCGTCGACCAAGAAGACCACGTCACGATCTGGAGCGACAGCGATGCAGAAACCGACATTGAGCGCCTCCTGGCACGCATCCTGACCGAAGCGATCACGAAAAAGGCGTCGAACATCAAGTTCACGCCGCTCCACAATGGCACGGTCGAGTTGTCCTATCGGCGCCATGGAGATCTACGCCCTTTCAAGAACATCCGCCCCCTTTCGCCAGAAGAGGCGAATGAAATGCTGCGCTTCCTCCATATCCGCACCTCTGCGCGGTACACGTCGTCTCACAAACGGGTCGAAGGTCGTCTCCTGGAACCCGCTGACGGCAACCTGGTCTTTCGCACCGGCACCTCGGAAACGTTTCTGCGCTGCGGCTTCATTCCCGCCGGAAACGATAGCTTGGCGCTGCAGCGCGAATCCGTATCGATTCGCCTGCTGGACCGAAGCGCGGTCACCATTTGTTTGCGGGATTTGAACTTGGCACCCGGAGTGATTAGGGAAATCACCATACAGCTTCAGCAGAAGCACGGGCTCATCCTGGTCGTTGGCCCCACCAGTTCCGGCAAGTCGACGACGGTGGCCGGCATGGTCACTGCCTATCGGGAAATTTACGGCAATACCCGCAACCTTCTTTCCCTGGAACAACCGATCGAACGGTTGCTCGAAGGCATCACCCAAGTGCAGGTGTCCCAGAACCGCTTTGAAGCTTACATGGCGGCTTTCTTGCGCCACGACCCCAATTTCATCTGGGTCGGTGAAATCCGCGACCGGCCGAGCGCGTCGACCTGCGTCCGCTCATCCAATACCGGACAGATTGTGGTGTCCACCCTTCACTCGGACGACGCCCCTCAGGCACCCAATGCGCTGTTGGCCTATATCAGCAACAATCTCGGCAGCAGTGCCGACTCCGTCATCGTGACGCCTTACGATGCCATCAACGCCCTCTCGCTCATCATCGCCCAACGCCTGGTTCCCGAGCTTTGCCCGCGTTGCAAGATTCCTTTTCTTGAGCATGAGCCGAATCAGGCCAATGAACAGCTGGATCGCTACAGACATTACTGCAAACGCAACGACATCGCGGAGCAAGACGTCCGCCAGTCCTTCCTGCGCAAACCTGAGGGCTGCGCCCATTGCGATCACGAAGGCTACGTGGGTGAGCGGCCGATCAATGAAATCCTGCCGATCACGAAGCAGCTTCGCCAAAAGCTGACTGCGCTTGTCAATGCCGGCCAGTTCGACAACGAGCTGCTGGCCCAAGCCCGGACCTACACCCTGCACGACGATGCGATGCGCTACGTCGCCGCCGGCGTCGTTTCGCTTGCCGATGCTCTCATCTGACCCGGAATTGCACTATGCACATGAAAGCCGACTACCTGCAATACGCCATCACCGCTCTGTCCAACCTGCTGCGGTCCGGAATTTCTCCAGACGAGGCGTTGCGCGAAATGCAGTTCCTGCAACCGCGGTACAAGGACTTCTGGCGACATGCGGCCTACCAGGCCGCCCGCGGAACCGGGATGGCCACCATTCTGCGTCCGCTGCTGGATGAGGCAATGTACTCGGCGGTCAATGCGGCCGAGTTGTCCGGCACGGTGATCACCGTGCTCGCACGTCTGGAACAGGCGATGGAAGAGAAAAAGGAAATGCGCAAGACGCTCAAAAGTATGGGGTACCCGTTCGCCATGCTCTTTGGTGCATGCGGCGTCATGCTGCTCTATCTGGCGTTCGTTGTCCCGGCCTTCTCCCGCTCCGTGGCGCCCAACTCCGGAAATACGCCTTCGACGCTGCAGATCGTCGGCAGTACCCTCAATAGCGTCATCAGTACCTACTGGGTGCATATTCTGGTCGGGGTCGTCGCGATGGTCGGCGCCGGCCTGCTGTGGTTGCGAGATCCGGCTAACCGCAACTCGATCCTGGCGCTCTTCGACCGCGTGCCGTTGCTCGGGGCTGCTGCCAGAGACCTGTTTTACGGGGAGTGGGCCACCCATATGGCGATCAATACCCATGCCGGCATCACGGTGCTCGAGGCCATCCGTCTGACCAGCAACATCCTCCCGGACTACTATCGCCAGGAGGTTCTGGCCGTGGCGAAGGACATCACTCGCCTTGGGCAGGCCGAAGCAACGACGCCCCGGTCGGATGCCGATATCCGCAAGCGGATTCCCTTCATGATCGCCAATGCCTTCCGCCTGAGCGAACGAACGGGCGTTACAGACAGCAATTTCGAGACTGCCGCACGGGTTTTGATCGCCCAAGGCCAAATGCGTATCAAGTTGTTCGTCAGCACGGCCAACAACATCGCCACCCCTGCCGCCGCTCTGCTGGGGGCCGGCGCGATGTTCCCCTACTTCATCCAGCTGACCGACACCATTTCCCAAATCCGTTAATTGGGCCACCTTGCCATGATTCCCATTTCGACCCTCCTCCGCAGCATCTTCCCAAAACTTCGTCGGGGCGCTACAAATTCGCCGCCAGCTTTCGGACATGATCTCCCCGCGGAAGACGCCCCGCTTCCCGATTCCGGCGAGATCCCGGGAAGCGCTGACGGCAAAATTGTTTTTGGCGGCCACCGGGATGCCGAATCCCTTCGCCCCCGAGCAACGCCTGTTGTCATGCGCCGGACCAAAAACAACCGTTCGTATGCCATCGTTGGAACCGTCGGGGAACTACGGGGGCTTCTAGAGAATCCGCCGCCGGCCAGCACCTACATCGTGTTCTCGGGAAGCTTGGTCTTGATGGCCGATCAGGCGGAAGACATCGCCCCTGCCGACAACTACCATCGCCAAACCGATCGGATCGTCAAACCACTTGGCAATCTGACGCTGGCCAAGCGCAACAACCACTTCGCTTTGAAAGTGTGGCTTCACGAGGACGCCGTTGCGCTTAAGCGAGCCTTGCCCCGTCACCGCTGCTGCTTCGCGCTGGATCAATATCTGGCCCATGGCCGAGCCCGCGCGGAGCCGCATCTGCACCTCATCACCGGCCACGTTGCGGATGAAGACACCATCCTGCACATTTTTACCTTCGACGACGGCGCCTTGACCGCAATCAACGAGCGGGTGCTGGCATCCTCGTCCCATATCCGCTTCCAGGCGGACTACGCTAACTTGCTGGCCTCCTACGACCGCAACGATTACACCGTGATCGTTGCCGATCCGCTACCGCAACCTCCGGCGCACATGGACAGCGGCAACCTGCGCTATCTGGATGGGCAAATCTACGACAAGCTCATCAGCTTCTACATCATCGACGATGCAGCCGAGCCCTCCTTTATGGCCCGGCATGGCATTTCAATGACGGCCGGAATCATCAGCCTCGTGCTGTACGTCGCTTCCATGGCCCTGCCCTACGATTCCTATCACGACAGCACGGAAAGTTTCCGGCGCATCGCGGCGACCATTCCGCAGAACGATCTGGCATTCGGTTCCGACCAACTCAAGGCAATGTCGGAACGCCGTCTGTTCCTCAACGAAGAACGCCCGCAGCACGACACGGTTCCATTTTTGCGCCGGCTGACCAGCGCTCTGGCCGCCAACGGGAGCGACGTCATCGTCAGCAGTCTCGCCCTGAACCAGATCAAAGTCCAGCCAACCGATCCGGACATCAATATCGTCGTCGAAATGAAGAAATCCCCAGACCCGAACCTGACTGCCTTGGCGCAGGCAAAGCCTATTTTGGACCGGCTCTCGGAACGCATGGGGGTGGACTTCCGTCTTTCCCACAATGCATTCCAAGAGCGCATCGGGCCGAACAACAGCAAAACGCTGTCGTTCAACATCGAGGGCGAATTCAAGAGGAAAGGCAATTGATATGAGCACCACGACCGCTTACTGGCAACGTACCAATCGCAAGGTGCTGGGCATCGTCGCCGTCGCCTCTTTCATCACACTGCAAGCGGCCCACGTCAATTACGAGGTTGTTGGCCAGAAAGCCGCTCAGCAAAAAACGGCCTTGGCGGAATTGAAACGGTGGAAGTCCGAGTATGAGGCGTTGCTGCCGATCCAGACAAAATGGAACAATTCGCTGCCATCCGTCAGCAACATCAAGGACAAATACAGCCTCTTTGACGCGATCCGCCTGAAAGAGTACGGCCTTTCCAGCGACCGGGAGAAGCTGGACATCAAAAAAATTGACTCGATCGCCTCGAATGGCGTTGCGCTCAACGCTACCCGCATATGCGTCAACTCAGCCGGAGAATCCGGCTTGACGGTCACGGCCCCTCACTTCTCCGAATTGCTAACCGGTTTGGACGAACTCACACATCGACGCGACATCGAGGTTTCCAATATCACGCTGGCCGTAGCTAATGGGGCACCCAAAGCGGTGGTGAACATGTGCTTGGTGTTTCGTACCTGACCAATCATCTTTTGCTGCAAAAGCCATTCGGACACTCACACCATGAAAGCCATTTCCAATTCGCCGGTTTTCCAGATAGCTACCGCCGCTGCGGTTATTGGTGGCGTTTACCTTGCCACCGAGGCGAGCATCCCCGCGCTCCAGAACCTCCCCATCAGCGAACTGCGATCGACCGCGCCCCACCCATCCAACAGCGATCTGTCTGTGCTGAACAATCTCTATCCACTGGTGGCCAAGGCCTCCCCCAAACCAACTCCGCTGCCGGCCGCCGACGACCTTATTCAGGTGGATGATGCCTTCATTCCCCGGAATTCCAGTGGCAATCAAGAACCCGGAACGCCCGCCGTCATCGATTACTTTCCGCTCTTGGAAAGCAACCACGTTCTTGTGCTGCAGGCCGTTACCAGCGATGGGGCCATCATCAACAAGCGTTTCTACACCTATTACTCGCCCCTGACGGAATGGGCTTATCCCGGATTGGACGGCAAGAACGTCTCCCCCGTCCTGCTCCGCGCCGGCAAAGGGGACAGGGTACGTATTGCAGAACCTGCTACCAGCTCGAAGAAACGCCATTTCGAGTTGGTCCTTCAACAGTAGTTTCACTGCGGTCACGCGCTATGCTCACTGCTCTCTACCATCATTTCAAAAGCCACCACCGCGGCGCGTTTCTCGCCGCCGTTCTCGGCCTAATCCTTGCCATCGCGGTCGGCTTGTACACATTCGTTGGGAGCAACACGGCCCTTTTGAATGTGCTGGGCCTGCAAACCACTGCCGCCCGCATGGCAGCCGGGAAATCCGCGATCTTCTGGACGTGGCGAGCCTGGCGCCACAAAAGCGATAACGCAGAACTCGAACCGGAACGGTTCTATGGTTATCTGGAATCGGTGAATCGCGACACTACGGTCAACATCACCCTCGTTCGGAATGCGAAATACCAATCGCAACGAATTACGCTAGCAGATCTGGTCATCACCGACCCCACCGGCTTGGCCACCATCGTCGAGGCACATCGTCATAGCAGCATGGAGTTTGCCTTCTACCCGACCCAGACGCCTTACCCCTATACGGTAATCTGGCTCGACAACCACCCCTTCAATCTCACCTTGATCACCGAAGGCGTGGCATTGCCGGATCGGACCCCCCCAACCAACATCGTTGATCGCCTCTTCGCTACCTATTACTGGCGCGAATTTACGCGCTAACTGTTCGACAAATAAGGAACTGTCATGAACTTCATATTTCAGTTTTTGGTCGGCGCAATTTTCGCCATTTCCACCTCGCCCTCGGCTGCTGATCCGAAGTGGTACAACGATGTATATCCGAGCAACAAGAATTCGCAAATATCACTGCTGAACCAGGGTGGCGGCTCCGTTACCGCCATTCGCAACCCCACCGCTGCCAGCGTCCAACTCAACGCCAACACGAGTACCCAACCTCCATCGGTGTTCGTTCAGGCAACGGCAACGTTGCCCGTCGCGAGCATTGGGGCTAGTTGTGATCCGGCAAAAAATACTGCTGGGCTTTCATCGTCCGATCGTCTAACCATCCTCGTTTGCCCCCCAACCGGCCTCTGGACGATTTCGAACAGAACCCGCCTGCGCCAAGTCAACGAAAACGATCCATGCGATCCCGCTCTCGACGGAAACTTGGCTGTGAACTCTACTGGCTTAACACTTTCTTGCCAATCCGGTAGCCCCCCTCGATGGGCTCGCACGCCGTCCAGCGCCTCGAAGATTCTCTCGACGTCATTCGAGAGTACGTTCTGTCCTTCAACAGCAGCTGCGGGTTTGACCTATACGATTAGTCCCTCTTGTGGCCTGTACGTTAACGGGGGCTACTACGGGTCTATCGCAAGCGGCACACTCGATGTTGGCTACGGCACTTGTGTAAACGGTGGGCTAGGCGGCGGCGCAGGCGGCCAAGGGCAGAGATGGACTATTACAAGCGCTGGACTGCTCGTTGAGAGTTGCACCGAGTCGTGGGGAAACCGAGTTGTGTCATCGCAGCTCGTGAAGTGGTCTGCGTGATCACCAAAAAGCCTCAGAAACGGCTTTCCCGAGGCCGCCGGGCCTGGTGTCGCCATCCGCTAGTGGAAACGCCTTGGCGGCCACTGTGGCGCAGTAGGAGCCGATTAGCAGACCTTGGGAATAACAACCCACTGGCCGCCGATGCATACGTTGCTGTAGACCGAATCCCACGCGCCAGTCGATGGGCAATATTGCCAGGTAGGCGCCAAACTTCCGGATGCTCCCGCGGGTGACGTGCACGAGGCGCCGTCCGTCAGCTTCCAGCCGGCCGTCGCTCCGGCCGCACGCGCCCATCGAGGGGGGCTACCGGATTGGCAAGACCATCATGTTGGCGGCCAAGTCGCCACACAATTCCCTGCGAATGGCACCGTAGCAGAAAGCCCGTATAGGTCCGTCTTTACCGTGGCTTCACCACAAGCAGCATCAGGGATCGTCACCGTGAATCCCGGAACCCACCCTGAATCTCCCCTTGGTGCGCAACCATATCCCCCAAAGTTTCCTGACACTACAAGTCGCGTGAATGGATAGCCAAAGGAATCGACTTTTGCGTAAGCCACCATCGAACCAATCAGCGAATGAGTCCATGAATTGTAATAGCTGCCCGAACAGGTGATCTCCATCCCTTTATAAGGTGTGAGCATCCCCGTCATGCCGGTGCCACCACCACCAGTGCGCCGCCATCGAGGGGGGCTTCCGGATTGGCAAG
>JGI26534J51046_1002317_pt1 | contig 12231 bp, 8 predicted proteins | sample ThiBiot_750_plan_2_FD_51046 | JGI IMG/M metagenome (IMG submission 51046) | reverse complement strand
CTCTGACTGAAGAGGTCTGAGGCGAGAGCGTCGCCGTCACGTCTGGAAGCTGATCAAATGATTTTGACTTGAGCGTCTCGACCGATTTGATTTCCGTCGACTCCTCACCTTGAAGAATCCTGAAATACACCACGATGGTATTGGTCTTGCCGACTTTGACCGCCCGTAGAAACTGGATCCGGGCATTGAACTGCAGCCGGATGACATTTTCGAAGTTATCGGGTTGAACCTGGATCTCCTCCAGAATCTGTGCACCCGCCATCTGCGGACTGATCGCCAGAATGCTGCAACCGATCAACGCTGCAACCAGCTTGTTCCGAGTAGTAAAAAACATTGCCTGTCCCGTCATGATTCCTGAAAGCACCCCGGGTGAGCCGATCGGTGGCTCACCCGGGAAATTCGAGCGAATAAACTGCTGCGGCTCAATCCCATTTGACGTAAGCCACGCCCTTGTTGCCCAAGGGTCGGTGGCAGCCAGATTGAGAACAATCGGTGGCCGTTTTCGACTGATGGGTCACGCTCTTCTTCTCCATGCTGCCCAGGTAGCTGGTGCCGCTCGCATGACAGGTCTTGCAACCGGTCAGAATATTGTTGTGGTCCATCTTCATGGTCGACCAGCTGGCAGTACTGGTATGACAGGCCTTGCAGTCCTTTCCGCCGACCAAGGCCGTCGGAATGTGATTGATCGGTTTGGCCTGTGCCCCGGAAGACGTGTACGTCCCGTTGTGGCATGACTCGCAGGTAGCGCTGATAACCGCACTGTGATTCATGGTCGCAGTGGTAACGGGGCTGTCGTCCGGTGGCAGGTATCGCAGGACGCCGTGGTCGGAATGTGGGTCGTGGGTTTGCCCGTGGCAGTCGTGCCGTTGTGGCAAGTCGAGCATGTGCCGGGAGCAATGCCGGTATGACTGAAAGTCGCAGGTGTCCAGGCGCTGGTCTTGTGACAGGTGTCGCACGACTGAGTCGTGGGAATATGCGTGGGCGGCTTGCCGGTCGCAGTCGTGCCATTGTGGCAAGTTGCGCACGTGCCAGGTGCAATGCCCATGTGACTGAAAGTCGCAGGTGTCCAGGCGCTGGTCCGATGGCAGGTGTCGCAGGACTGAGTCGTGGGAATGTGCGTGGTCGGCTTGCCCGTGGCGGTCGTGCCGTTGTGGCAGGTCGAGCACGTGCCAGGCGCGACGCCAGTGTGGCTGAAGGTTGCCGGGGTCCAGGCGGATGTCTTGTGACAGGTGTCGCACGACTGGGTCGTAGGAATGTGCGTGGGCGGCTTGCCGGTCGCAGTCGTGCCATTGTGGCAAGTCGAGCACGTGCCGGGCGCGACGCCGGTATGACTGAAAGTCGCAGGGGTCCAGGCACTGGTCTTGTGACAGGTGTCGCACGACTGGGTCGTGGGAATATGTGTGGTCGGCTTGCCCGTGGCGGTCGTGCCGTTGTGGCAGGTCGAGCACGTTCCAGGCGCGACGCCAGTGTGGCTGAAGGTTGCCGGGGTCCAAGCGGATGTCTTGTGACAGGTGTCACAGGACGCCGTGGTCGGAAGATGGGTCGTGGACTTGCCTGCTGCAATTGTTCCGTTATGGCAGGTGGCACAGGTTCCGGGCGCAATGCCCGTATGGCTGAAGGTCGCGGGTGTCCAGGCAGATGTTTTATGGCAGCTGTCGCATGAGGCTGTGGTCGGAAGGTGGGTCGTGGGCTTGCCCGTGGCGGTCGTACCATTGTGGCAAGTCGAGCACGTGCCGGGCACGACGCCGGTATGACTGAAAGTCGCAGGTGTCCAGGCGCTGGTCTTGTGACAGATGTCGCACGATTGGGTCGTGGGAATATGCGTGGTCGACTTGCCGGTCGCTGTCGTGCCGTTGTGGCAGGTGGCACAGGTTCCGGGCGCAATGCCCGTATGGCTGAAGGTCGCAGGTGTCCAGGCGCTGGTCTTGTGACAGGTGTCGCACGACTGGGTCGTAGGAATGTGCGTGGACGGCTTGCCGGTCGCAGTCGTGCCGTTGTGGCAGGTGGCACAGGTTCCGGGCGCAATGCCCGTATGGCTGAAGGTCGCGGGTGTCCAGGCGGATGTCTTGTGGCAGGTGTCACAGGACGCCGTGGTCGGAAGGTGGGTCGTGGGCTTGCCCATGGCAGTCGTGCCGTTGTGGCAGGTCGAGCACGTGCCGGGCGCGACGCCGGTATGACTGAAAGTCGCAGGTGTCCAGGCGCTGGTCTTGTGACAGGTGTCGCACGATTGGGTCGTAGGAATGTGCGTGGTCGACTTGCCGGTTGCAGTCGTGCCATTGTGGCAAGTTGCGCACGTGCCAGGCGCGACGCCCGTATGGCTGAAGGTCGCGGGCGTCCAGGCAGATGTTTTATGGCAGCTGTCACATGAGGCTGTGGTCGGAAGGTGGGTCGTGGGTTTGCCCGTGGCGGTCGTGCCGTTGTGGCAAGTCGAGCACGTGCCGGGCGCGACGCCGGTATGACTGAAAGTCGCAGGTGTCCAGGCGCTGGTCTTGTGACAGGTGTCGCACGACTGGTTCGTAGGAATGTGCGTGGTCGACTTGCCCGTGGCGGTCGTGCCGTTGTGGCAGGTCGAGCACGTCCCGGGGGCGATGCCGGTGTGGTTCATCGTCGCCGTATTCCACGATGAGGTCTTATGGCAGGTGTCACAGGACGCCGTGGTCGGAATGTGGTTCGCGGACTTGCCTGCTGCAGTTGTTCCGTTATGGCAGGTGGCACAGGTTCCGGGCGCAATGCCCGTGTGGTTCATCGTCGCGGGTTTCCAGCTGGCAGTCTTGTGGCAGGTGTCGCACGCCTGAGTGGTGGGGATATGGGTAGCCGGTTTGCCAGTTGCCGTGGTGCCGTTGTGGCAAGTCACACACGCGCCAGGGGTAACGCCGCTATGGTTGAAATTGGCAGGCACCCAGGCAGCCGTTTTGTGGCAGCTATCACAGGCAGCCGCGGTCGGGATATGCGTGCTCGGCTTCCCTTTGGCGATACTGCCGTTGTGGCAGGTCACACAGGTTCCCGGAGCAACCCCACTGTGGCTGAAAGAAGCGGGCTTCCAGGCCACGGTCTTGTGGCAAGTGTCGCAAGACGCCGTGGTCGGGATATGTGTACTCGGCTTGCCGGTCGCAGTTTTGCCGTTGTGGCACGTTGCACAACCACCCGAGGTAACGCCATTGTGATTGAAGTTGGCCGGTGTCCAGGCGCTGGCTTTATGGCAGCTGTCGCACGTCTGCGTGGTAGGAATGTGCGTAGCCGGTTTCCCAGTTGCCGTGCTGCCGTTGTGGCAGGTCGCACACGTTCCCGGAGCAACCCCGCTGTGGCTGAAGGCGGCAGGTTTCCAGGCAACGGTCTTGTGGCAGGTGTCGCAGGACGCCGTGGTCGGGATATGCGTACTCGGCTTGCCGGTCGCGGTCTTGCCATTGTGGCAACTGGCGCAGCTACCTGGGGTGACNGCNCCATGATTGAAACTGGCAGGAGTCCACGCGCTGGTTTTGTGGCACGTGTCGCAAGCAGCCGTCGTCACAATATGCGTGCTCGGCTTGCCCTTGGCCATGCTGCCGTTGTGACAGGTGGCGCAAGTACCGGGCGCGACGCCCATATGGTTGAAGTGCGCGCCAGTGAATGACAAGGTGTTGTGGCAAGTTTCGCATGCCTGCTTGGTCGGAATATGTGTGGCCGGCATGGCAGCGGCCGTGATGCGCTGGCTGCCGCTGGCATGGCAACTCGAACACTGGGTAGGTGTTCCCTTGAAAACGCCCTGGACGTGGCACGATTCGCACCGCACGTTCCGATGAGCCCCACTCAGTTGAAAGCCTGTCTTCGCATGATCGAAACCGGCAGCACCTGGCCCCGCAGCGAGGGTCGGCTGGGTAACCATGCTTGCTACGCAGAGCAGCAGAACGGCCCATAGCTGCCACAATCCTGGAAGAATGCGTGATCTGACAACAGAATAGACACCCCTCATCGTGCGTCGCCTCCCGAAGCAAACATGGTTTGCAAAGCACGTGCGGCTTGTCTGGCGCCGCACTGGCATCCTCCCCGAACGACGGTCTGACAGGCCACTTCTGAAACCGCAATTTTCGTGGGCGGGGAATTTTGGCCCTGGCGCAGGCGGACCCGCTTGAAAGAATCCGTTCCGTGACATTTCTCGCACTGCCTGCCGAAGCTGCCGTCATGCACGTCATCCTTGTCGTGACAGCTCACACATCCCATCGGCAGGGAGGCCTTGCCTGAAACGGGTTGTCTGTGACAGCTATAGCAATCCAGGCCCCGATGCCCACCATCGAGCCTGAAGCGAGTCCGGGTGGTGTGGTTGAAGTCCCATAACCGCCAATCGCGGCTGTTATGGCAGCTGTCACACTGATCGCCGAGACGCCGCTTGTGGATGTCATCCTTGTCGTGGCACGCCACGCATTCCGTCCTGGCATCCTTGAATTGAGGCGTCGCATGGCATTTTTTGCATTCCACAACCAGGTGCCTGCCCAGCAGAGGAAAACGGGTGAGGCCGTGGTTGAACGTGGTCTGCTTCCAGCCTTGTACGCTATGGCATTGCTCGCATTTCTCGCCTTGCTGTCCTTTGTGCACATCGTCTTGCTTGTGGCAGGCATTACAGGCCATGGCTGTGTTCCTGTACTTCTGTCCCTGGTGACAGTCGTCGCACTTCACGGAACGGTGACGGCCTGACAACGCAAATCGCGTTTTGCCGTGATCGAAGCGGTTTTCCTTCCAGTCGCGCTCGCCATGACAGGAGTCGCACGCGTCGCCCAATCCGCCTTTATGCTTGTCATCCTTCTTGTGGCAGGCGATGCAGTTCATGGGTGCATCCTTGAATAGCGCGCTTTTGTGACAGGCTTTGCACTCAATGTCCGCATGCTTGCCGCGTAGCGGGAAGCGGGATTGAGCGTGATCGAAGCGTGTCTCGTTCCATGCGCGCTCGACGTGACAGTCGCCACATTTCTCGCCCAGTGTGCCTTTGTGCTTGTCATCCTTTTTGTGACACGCGACACAGGTCGTTTGCAACTTGTCCCGGTACAGGTTCCCGGTATGGCAGGTGTCGCACCGGGCCTGCCGATGCTTGCCGCGCAAGGGAAATTTCGTGGATTCATCATGGTCGAAGCCCACGGCATCCCAGGCCTTGGCGTTATGACAGGCCTGGCATTTTTCGCCAAAACGGCCCTTGTGCTTGTCGTCTTTTCGGTGACACGACACGCAGGCCATCGGCGTGTCCTTGAAGACATTGTCGCGATGACAATCCCTGCANTTCGCATTGGCATGCTTGCCTTCAAGTTTGAAATCCGTGGTGTCATGGTCGAACCGCGCTTCCTTCCANTCGGACTCGGTATGGCAATCCGCACACTTCGAACCCAGCCTTCCCTTGTGCGTGTCGTCCTTCTTGTGGCACGCGACACACACGCTCTGCGCACTGCGAAATTTCTTCCCTGGCTGATGACATTTGCTGCATTCCGTTTCCGTGTGCTTTCCCTTGAGCGGGTAATCCGTCAGCGNGTGGTCAAAACTTTTCTCGTCCAGCACGACAATCCGTGCCTCGCGTCCCTTGTGTTCCGTATGGCAGGTGCGACAGGCCTGTTCCTTGATCCGCCCGTGGTACCCCTGTTTCTGCGCCATATCCTGACCCACGTCCTTGTGGCAGTCCCGGCACAGTCTGTTTTGTCCTTCCCGGTCAAATCGGACATGACAGTTCGTACACTTCTCTTCCGCCTTGGCGTGCCCCCGGATGAGCTTGCCCGGCATCAGCACGTTTTCCAGCGCACCCGCCTCAGCCTGGCGAAGTCCCAGCCCCGCCGTCACCCCTGACAGCAGCAGGAGCAACACAACAAAAAGCGTTCTTATGGAAACCACGCAACCGTTCTTGATTCTTTTTCCTCGCCCGCCAGCTTCATCAGTACATATGCACGGCGACAACGTGTGCTATCGCGCTGAACACCAGCATGTATACGAGCGGCACATGCAGGACATGCCAAAGCGAGAACAAGCGCTCGTAGGTATTGAACTGGGCGACGCGCTGGACGCCTTGCAAATATGTGCGAACCAGACGCTTGGCTGCCGCGAGGCGGCGCTGGGTTTTAGCGTGATCCCAGCCCTGNGAGCGGGCGTGGTCCCGATAAAGCCGGTTCAATTCACGCACGCAACGCATATAAACGATGNGGCCACGCAACCAANGCGTGGNAAATGTCCACACGGATCTCAAACGATTCCGCTGGGGCGTTGCGAGCTCAGCNTCAAAATCGGCCAGCGCACCTTCCACTCTGGGCGCAAAGGCAAGCTTGGACTGGACCTCCTTCGAGTTCAGCCCGGCCAGTTCGCGTAACTCCTGCAAGCTGGCGCGNCGCCCATAGAGTCCATGGTGGATACGCGTATAGATGAAGCGGCCGATGATGCCGCTCCCTGCGACCAGCGACATGCTGGCCAGCGCAATTCCGGCGTTGATCGAACCCACGTGAAAGCGCGAATGCGCGAGGATGAACAAGGGCCCCAGGATCCCCAGCATCATGTGCAAGGCAAACCAGTATTTGGCCGGCCCAAAGCCATGCATGAAGCGGAAATGCTTGCGCAGCGGGTACAGAAACAACAACAGCATCATGATGCCGCCGGCCAAACCGAGGTTATAACCAACACGCGAGCCAGCGGTGAACCCACCCCAGCGCCCGATCGCCCAGGCGCACGCAACGAGCACAGACACGCCCAGCAGCATCGCGGTCGCGCCGATTTCGCGCTTACGCGGCTTGGTCGCCTTGTCCCGTGGCGCGTTTAGCCTGGTGGGTGATTGCATGCTCAAAGTCTGTTGCACGTGATTGCCTTGGCTTTCTTGGTTTCCCTGATGCCCCTGTTTACGGCTGCGATCCTAACAAAGTTTACGGAAAAAAGTGTAAATATTTTACACGTGATATTTTTGTTTTAAATTCCCTGGCCCAACCGNGGAATTGTNCCGTAAAGTCATTGGACAGCCCGCAGCCTNTGCGGTGACCCCACACCGGGCGCCGCATAAACCATTAAAAACATTTACATTCATGGACTTAACAACAATCCTTATTTACCTTGCGCCTTTGGCAGTCGTTCTTTTTCTCTATTTCCGCCGGCGCCAGTTGCGCAATGAACAGCATGCGCTGGCGCTACAGGAATCCAGGGCGGCCGGCCTGGGAGAGCCTGTTTCGCTGCACCCTGTGTTCGATCCGCTCCGGTGCATNGGATCCGGCTCATGCGTCAAGGCCTGTCCCGAAGGCGCGCTCGGGCTCGTGGAGGGCAAGGCCCATCTGGTCAATCCGTCGGTTTGCATCGGCCATGGCGCCTGCATGGCCTCCTGCCCCTTCGAGGCCATNAAGCTGGTGTTTGGGACGGAAAAACGCGGGATCGACATCCCGCTCGTCAAACCCAATTTCGAAACCAACATCCCCGGGTTGTTCATTGCCGGCGAATTGGGGGGAATGGGTCTCGTGCGGAAGGCCGCCGAACAGGGGCGTCAAGCGATGAACGCCATCAAGGACAAGATCAAGGGGGAGCGGGACGCCGAACTGGATGTACTCATCGTGGGCGCAGGTCCGGCGGGAATCGCGGCCGGGCTGGGCGCAATCCAGCACAAGCTGCGCTACCGGATCGTGGAACAGGAGGATTCGTTGGGCGGCACGGTTTATCACTATCCGCGCAACAAGGTCATCATGACTGCCCCNGTCCAGTTGCCGATCGTCGGCAAGGTCAGGATGTCGGAAATCAGCAAGGAAGCCTTGCTCGAATTCTGGAATGGCATCGTAGGCAAGACAGACCTGAAAATCAGCTTCCGGGAACGCATGGAAAGCATTGAATCGAGCGGCCGGGGCTTCAAGGTCAAAACCTCAGGAGGAGAATATTCAGCCCGCGCGGTACTNTTGGCCATCGGACGGCGCGGCACGCCCCGCAAGCTGGACGTCCCCGGCGAAGAATTGCCCAAAGTGGTTTACCGATTGATCGATCCCGAGCAATACCGGGGCCAGAAGGTACTGGTCATCGGTGGCGGCGACAGCGCATTGGAAGCGGCACTTGCCATCGCCGCAGAACCGGATACCACTGTGGCACTATCCTATCGGGGCGACGCCTTCGGCCGGGTCAAGCCGAAAAATCGCCAGCGCCTGGATGAAGCCCAGAAAACCGGCCGCATCACTGTCTTGCTCAAATCGAATGTGGTACGGATCGAACCCGGGGAGGTGCTGCTGGAGGCAGCATCCGGAGAGATTGCCCTGCCAAATGACATCGTCATCATTTCTGCTGGCGGCGTACTGCCCATCGATCTGCTGAAGACAGTCGGCATCCAGTTTGAAACCAAACATGGAACAGAATAGCCGCCCTGAAAAATTGGTGCCGCCGCCCCATGACATGCATTTGCGTGGTAAATTATTACACTCATAGTAACCACTTTGATGTCAGGTAGCCATGTCGGACCAGGGTGTTGCCCAAGCCATCGTTNCCCCGCCTCGCTCAGTGACGGCGGCAGTAAAGCGTTTGTTGCGCCCACTGGTCAAGCTGCTGCTGAACTATAGCGTGCAGTACCCTGCACTCGCCAACCTGCTCAAGCTGACCTATGTAGAAGTGGCGACCGCAATGCCCGTTGATGGCAAGGATCAGACCGATAGCCGGGTCAGCCTGCTCACAGGCATTCACCGAATGGATGTCAAACGGCTGCGTAATGAGATCGTCAGCGGCCACGACGAACCCCCGCTGTCCGTATCCATTGGCGCACAAATCGTAGCCCGTTGGACAGCCTATCCAGAATACCTGGACAACAAAGGCCGCCCCCTGCCTCTGCATCGGCTCGCCAGTACCGGGGGGGCCATGAGTTTTGAATCGTTGGTGCGCTCAGTGACGAAGGACATTCGGCCGCGCGCGGTATTGGACGAATGGCTCCGGCTGGGTGTCGCCCAGATCGACGAACTCGGCCGTGTCATGCTGCTTACGGATGCGTTCATCCCGAGCCACGGGCTGGACGAGAAACTGTTCTACCTCGGTAAAAACGTGCACGATCACATTGGCGCATGCACGCACAATCTGACCCGCCTCAATGAACCTCCGCTGCTGGAACGAAGTGTCTATTACGATCGCTTGAGCAAGGATTCGACCCTGATTCTGTCCGCCTATGCCCGCCAACTTTCCAGCCAAGTGATGCAGGCCTTNAGCCAGAAAGCAATGGAACTNCAGGAACGCGATCACCAGAATGCCCAGGCTCACTACCGGGTGACCTACGGCCAGTATTATTTCCAGGCTGACGAACAGGAAGAATTGGGCACCAAACCATGAAGTTCTGGCACCAGGCCCTGCTGGGGTTGTTGGCCTTCACGCTGGCCCCGGCGCTTCATGCCGCCAATCCTTGCGAGTCAGGTGGCTCGCCCATCATGCACGATGGCAATGGTGCCGGCGGTACCGGCTTCCGACCCGAAGGAACTGATGGGACTGGACAGGGCGGGACCGGCCTGTCCCCTTACAGAAAGCCAGGCGGAGACGGCAGCGGCAGCGGCGGTACGGGACACACGGTTGAAGTTGACGGGGNCATCACTGGATTCGCCAGTATCTGCGTGAACGGTCTGGAGTTGCATTACCTCCCGACTACGCCTGTCATGATCCAGGGCAAGTCGGGCTCTCCCAAAGACCTGCGCGTAGGCCAGGTCGTGCGTGTGCGCGCACAGGGACNAGGCAGCCAGCTCTCCGTCCAGCGNCTGCATGTCAGACATCTGCTGGTTTCCCCATTGCAGCAGCTCGGTTTGGATGGGATACGTGCGCAAGGACGCAATATCAGCCTGAGTCCCAATGCAGTGTTACCGAATGGCCTCGTCCCNGGCGTCAAAGTCGCCGTCAGCGGTTTTGCGGGTGTGCGTGGACACGTTATCGCCACGCGTTTGGATGTTGTGCCGGACGATACGCCCGACAGTCTCAGCGGCGAAGTCCAACGCAACGCGCAAGGCGAGTTGACGGTGGAGGGCGTCGTGCTGAAGGGGCACCTGTACAAACTCGAGCCGGGCGACGTCGTTCGCGCCGAAGGCCGCTATGAGCAAGGCCGGTTGCAGGTCACCCGATTCGAACGTGAGGAGCGCGACATGCCGGTTGACCGCGTCGTCATACAGGGGCGGGTGGGCCATGCCAACAAGTCGGGAATCAACATCAACGGCCAGCACTTCCTGCTCGATTCGCAAACGGATCAAACAGGCCCCTCCCCGTGCCGGGGGATGGGCAATAGTCGACGCCGTCCGTACCAATGGCCAGCTCCATGCTCGCGAGGTCGAGGCGCAATCCTTCCCTGGACATGGTTTCGACAAGCCACACCAGGAGGGAGGCTCCTCCTCCAAACATTCCCGCCAGGACGATAAAACGTTCCCTCAGGAGCCGGAACACGATACGGGCGCGAGCAACGAGTCATCGACTCGGGAAGGTGTCGAGCAGCCAGAAAAACAAGACTCCCCGATCTCATCGGAACGAGCCGAAAAACTCGAACGTCCGGAGAAGATTGAACGGGTTGAAGCCAACGAACGTCCTGAGAAGGTTGAACGTGTCGAGACGATCGAACGCCCAGAAAAGGTTGAGCGCCCAGAGAAGGTTGAACGCCCGGAAAAAGTCGAGCGACCCGAGAAAATCGAGCGCCCGGAAAAAGTCGAACGCGTGGAGAGAATTGAACGGTTGAACGCCCCGAGCGCGACGATTGATATGCCTGAGCGATCCCAAGACCTTTTAATGCTTGGCATCGCAATGCTTTGCTGGATTTACGCCAAGCCCCGCATCCCGCGTTGGGCGGCCCCCCCGGATGTATTTGTCAAAACGGCAACGTTGGTCCGAGGATTCACGGAATGCGTCCTGCCTAAATCAGGGCGTTCTAGAACGCTCTACCCGGATAAACATGCGGGCGTGAACGACATGGCAATCAGCTAAATAGTGTCTTCGCATCGAAACAGCCCGCCCTTGCCAACGCACAGTTGGTCATTCCTCCATTAAAATCTCGGCCACCCGCTTGAAAGGTTGCCATGCGCCTTATTACCCCGATATGCACGCTACTGGCCGCAGTTTGCTCGCCCGTCCAGGCCGCCGACGGAAAATTCAGCGCCAATCTGGGATTCGATTATTCATCCGGTAAATACGGTAGCCAAACCAAGACCGAAACATGGGCGTTGCCGTTAAGCCTGAAATATCGTACCGACGACTGGAGCCTGCGATTGTCGACGGCCTGGCTCCGCGTCAAGGGGGATGGAAATGTCACGCCGGAAGGCGACCCGCTCAATACGTCACGGACCACAGCGATTTCCGAGGGAATGGGCGATATTTCAGCCACCGCCACCTATAACCTTNTGGACGAACGAACTGCGTGGGTGGGGCTCGACATCAGTGGAAAAATCAAGTTCGGCACCGCCAGCACGGCAAAATCCCTGGGCACCGGCAAGAACGATTACACCCTGCAGACCGAGCTGTTCAAACCCATCAAGAATCAATGGACCCCTTTTGTCAGCCTGGGATACAAATGGAAAGGGGATCCTGAAGCCATCAACTATCGCAATGTCTGGCTGGGGTCGGTCGGCACCGATTATCGCGTCACACCGTCCCTGTCATTGGGGGGCAGCTACGACTGGCAACAAGCCGTCACCCGAACCAGCGGCCCCATCAGCGAGGCCATGCTTTACCTCAGCTATCGCCTGAATACCGCCAACAAGCTGAATCTGTATGCGGTAGGCGGCTTCAGCCGGGCCAGCCCGGACTGGGGTTCAGGGTTCATTCTTTCTCATCGTTTTTGACTCTGCCCACCATGCTGATCGGCTTCGTCATCCTCTATCTGGTCATCTCCATCGGCGTCGGCATGTACGCCGCCACGCGCGTCCACACCGCCCGGGATTACGTCGTGGCGGGCCGTCATCTGCCNATNTATATCGTCACGGCCACCGTCTTCGCCACCTGGTTCGGCTCGGAAACCGTCCTCGGCATTCCCGCCACCTTCCTCAACGAAGGCCTGCACGGCATCGTGTCCGATCCCTTCGGCTCTTCGATGTGCCTGATCCTGGTCGGCTTGTTCTTCGCCCGCAAGCTCTACCGGATGAACCTTCTCACGCTGACCGACTACTACCGCAAACGCTATGGCCGCAAGGTGGAAGTCATCACGGGCGTGGCCATCATCATNTCCTANCTNGGCTGGGTATCGGCCCAGATGACCGCGCTCGGCCTGGTATTCAACATCCTGTCCCAAGGCGTCATCACGCAAACCCAGGGCACCCTCATCGGCGCTGCCAT
>JGI26534J51046_1002302_pt1 | contig 12299 bp, 12 predicted proteins | sample ThiBiot_750_plan_2_FD_51046 | JGI IMG/M metagenome (IMG submission 51046) | reverse complement strand
CAAAAGTCCATGTCCAAAGAAAATACCTTTCAGCAGGATACTATCGATATGGATGTACTCCGTCGCACGCTGATCAGCATGGTCGATACACTCGCTTTCGATCTGCGCAAAGAGCAGAAACTAACCAGCTGCGTCACCCTCAAGATCCGTTACAGCAACTTCGATACCCATACGCAGCAGTTGCAGATTGGCTATACCAATTCGGATCGAAAGCTTACCGATGTGGTGCTTTCGCTATTCAAAAAACTCTATAGCCGCAGGATGCTGATACGGCTTATCGGGATCAAGTTCTCGGGCCTGATATACGGTTCTTACCAGACCGATCTCTTTGACGATAGCGCCGAGGAGGTTAACCTCATGCAAGCCATGGACAAGATCCGAAAACGCTATGGGGCCGAATTTCTGATGAAGGCCATCTGTGCGCCCCTGCCGGAGAAAGGAGGGGAGCAATGCTCTTAAATCTACATAGCTATTATAGCCTACGTTTTGGTACCCTCAGCCTGCAGGATCTCGTGTCGGGCATGCTTGCTGGCGGTTATGATACCGCCGTGCTTACCGATATCAACAACAGTTCGGGATCACTGGATTTTATCAAACTGGGGCGCGCAGCCGGACTGAACCTACTCGCAGGGATGGAGTTCCGCAACGACGATCAGCTTTTTTTTGTAGCCATTGCGAAAAATGAGCGTGGCTTCCGTGAGATCAATGAGTATCGAACTAAGCTCAATATGGAAAACCGTGCTATACCGGAGCGTGCGCCCGAATTTGAGGAGGTCTTTGTCATCTATCCCTTTAGCAGGCTCAATGCCTTTCCATTGCGGGACTTCGAATACATCGGCGTTCGACCCAGTGAGCGTACCCGCGCCCAGCTGATGGACCACAAGGTACTTGATCGCTGTGTGATAATCGCACCCGTCAGTTTCCGCAAAACCGACTACACCTTACATCGGCAATTAAGGGCGATTGATAACAACTTGTTAATTTCGCAGCTTAACAAAGGGCAGATCGCTGCCGAGGACGAGGTATTTATCCCTCGGGTCAAGCTTATGCGCTTATTTGCCGACTTGCCCCAATTGCTGGCCAACACCAACCGTATACTGGGCCAGTGTTCTTTCAGTTTCGATTTCACCAGTGTTAAAAATAAAGCAACCTTTACCGGTAACCGCTACAACGATAAGCAGCTCCTGTACAAGTACTGCATGGATGGCTTTTCCAGACGCTATGGTCGTAACGACCGGGTGGCAACCGAACGCATCCAGCGCGAGCTCGAGATTATCGAAAACCTGCGTTTCTCCAGTTATTTTCTCATTACCGACGATATCTGCCGCTACGCACGTGGGCGCAATTTTCACTATGTAGGCCGTGGATCGGGGGCCAATTCTGCTGTTGCTTATTGCTTGGGGATCACCGATGTTGACCCCATTGCACTTAAGCTTCCCTTTGAGCGTTTTCTCAATCCCAAGCGCAAGAGTCCGCCTGATTTTGATATAGATTTTAGTTGGAATGAACGCGACGAGATGTACGACTATATTTTCAACCGTTATCAGACAGGACATACAGCCCTGATGGGCGCCATGAGCACCTTTCGCTCCCGCAGCATCCTGCGCGAGCTGGGTAAGGTATATGGGCTACCCAAGGCCGAGATCGACCGCCTGGTGCATGAGCCCGATCATATGCTCAACAAAAATGAGGTGACTAATACAATTCTGAGCGTTTACAACCGCATGGCCGATTTTCCCAATCAGCGGACCATCCATGCCAGCGGCGTGCTCATTTCGGAGGAACCGCTCACCTGTTATTCGGCGATGGACAATCCGCCCAAGGGATTGCCGACCATGCAGTTTGATATGTATGTGGCCGAAGATATCGGTTTTGAAAAGTTCGATATCCTTTCCCAGCGAGGTATCGGCCATATCAAAGATTGCCGGACCATTGTGCGGGAAAACTTGGGTGTGGTGATCGATACCGACAACCCCAAGCGTTTTTTTCAGGATGCCCATATTGCGACGCAATTAAAATCAGCCAATACCATCGGCTGTTTTTATATCGAGAGCCCGGCCATGCGGCAGCTGCTCACCAAACTGCGTTGCGATGATTACCTGACGTTGGTGGCAGCGTCCTCCATTATTCGGCCTGGTGTGGCCAGTTCGGGTATGATGGGCGAATATATCCGCCGGCATCACGACCCCACGACGGTCGTCTATCCGCACCCCGTGTTTAAGGAACAGCTCGAAGAGACCTATGGCGTGATGGTCTATCAGGAAGATGTGATGAAGATCGCCAATGCCTACGGTGGACTCGATATGGCCGATGCCGATGTGCTGCGGCGCATGATGTCGGGCAAATACCGGAGCAAAGACCACCTGATCGAAATCGAGGATAAATTCTTTTCCAACTGCAAGGCCAAGGGATACCCCGAAAAGACGAGTCGCGAGATCTGGCGGCAGATGGAAAGCTTTGCGGGCTATTCCTTTAACAAGGCGCATTCCGCATCCTTTGCTGTAGAGAGTTATCAGAGTCTTTTCCTCAAGACCTATTATCCTTTGGAGTTTATGGTTGCGGTACTCAACAATTATGGTGGGTTTTACAATCGTAAAGTCTATGTCAATGAGGCGCGAATTTCAGGCGGCAATATCTGCCTGCCCTGTGTCAATCAGTCCGTTTTTAATACCTCCATTCAGGGTAAGGATATTTATCTGGGTTTTGACTGCCTGCTCAACTTGGAGGGTAAACTGGCCCATCGCATTATCGAAGAGCGCGAAGCGAATGGCACCTATACGAGTCTGGAAAATTTTGTTAAGCGCACACAGACGGGTATTGAGCAGGTTGTTATCTTGATCCGTGTTGGAGCCTTGCGCTTTACGGGGACGGGAAAAAAGCAATTGCTGTGGGCTTCGCATCTGATGATGAGCAAGCATAATCCTGTTGCAACGGGTATGGCGCTCTTTGAGACTGAGAGTCGCAAGCCTATACTGCCGCCCTTGGAAGAAGATATCCTGGAGGACTATTACGACGAAATGGAGCTGATCGGCTTCTGTGTCACAGGGACGCTTTTTGATCTTACCAAAAGCAATTACCGGGGCGATATGCCAGCCAGGGAACTCCACTTGTTTGAAGGGAAAATAGTCCGCGTTGTGGGGGATTTTGTCTGTGAGAAATTTGTGAAGACCAAGCGTGGCGACCTGATGAAATTCGGTACTTTCCTCGATGCCGAAGGGCGTTTTTTTGATACCGTCCATTTCCCACAGAGCCTGGTCAAATATCCGCTCCGTGGGGCGGGAATCTATTTGGTTGAAGGCAGAGTTGTCGTAGAATATGGTTGCCCTTCCATTGAGGTGATCCGCTGTGCTAAAATGCCGTTAAAGCCAGATCCTAGAAGCGAGTAACCTGCCGCTTTAATCCAGTACTGCGGTGAGGTTGGGATTAATCACAAATTTACCTTCTGCAGTCTCTTGGATGAAATCTGATAGATTGATATGAAGCATTAGCGTATGGTTTTCATTCGGAGAAAGTTTATTGTCGGCTGCGATATTCACCGCGATAATTTGTCCTTGCGGCATCTCTAAAGCATAGGGAAGGTCATCTATGACTATTTCATTTCCTGTAGGGGCAACTTTTAGCATAACTTCCTGTAGGCTGCCATGGGGCACATGTCCACCCGCGACGATGCTATCCTTTTGAATTCCGAGGATGTTTACCCTTTTATTCGCCTCGATTTTTCCTCCACCTGCAGACGTGCGGGTCCATAACTGCTGGATCTCGAGATGGACTGCATCATACTGATCACCTTCAGTTTTTATCTTCACTTTTAAGTGCGCCTGCTCGGGTGCGGGGCTATCATCCTCATGGCAGCTACCTAAAAGTATGAGGAGGACCAGGCCCATAAGATGCAACAGCACAGAAACCCTGCGGGCGGTTAACTTTGTATTTTTTCTATTGGAAATCAGGGGCATAATTGTTTTTTTATAATTGAACACAAGAGGAGCGGTCATCGTTTGCTTTTTTGTAAAAACAGCCCGCTACGTGAGCCATATACACATTGTCCATTTTTCTCTTACTATTCAATTTAACTTTTCATATCTTTGTAGTTCATGCAAAAACAACTATTCACATATTATAGTTTAGCGATTGGAATGATTGCCTGATTCCGGGTGTCTTGCTTCTTGCGTTTCGCTGGTAATAAGCATGTTACCAGTGGTATACCTGTGAGTCATTCGGATGACCAATAATCAGCAATTTAATTCATCATTCTAAATTAATAATAAATGAATAACCTCGCATTATTTGGTTGGAATAGTGACCTATTTCAGCTTAAACAAGAATCTACATATTCTAATCTTTTTCATGGTCGTGTTTCGGCTGTGAACAAAACTAACTACGAGATCATGTCCGAGAACGGCTTGCTATTTTGCGAGCTGGCGGGCAATCTGCTCTTTGGAAAGTCAGCGTTTGAGCTACCCTGCACGGGGGACTGGGTTATCTTTCAACCTTTTGACGACAACAAAGGAATAATTGTCGATATCCTATCGCGTACCCACACATTGTACAGAAGAAAGAGTGGTACCATTTCGGATAAACAGGCAATAGCATCTCATATAGACAAAGCTTTTATTGTTCAGAGCTTGGATGCCAATTTTAATCCCCGTCGAACGGAACGGTTTATGGCCCAGGTATTGGAAGAAAATATTCAACCGGTGCTCATACTCACTAAATCTGATTTGGATTTTAATCGACAGGATATAGATGAGTCGTTAAAACACCTTACCAGCAACGTGCAAGTATTTTACACAAGCATTCATTCCACAGAGTCCATTGTTCTTGTACGTGAATCTATCCTGCCTGGGGAAACAATAGTATGTATAGGCTCCTCTGGTGTAGGAAAAAGTTCTTTAGTCAATGCGTTATGCGAACGCACAGTGTTGCTCACCTCCGAAACAAGTAACGCCACAGGGAAAGGTAGGCACACTTCAACCCGGAGAGAAATGGTCTTGATGGATGGTTCCGGCGTTTTGATTGACACGCCCGGTGTAAGAGAATTCGGTTTAGCGTTAGAAACTCCCGAAACATTGGAAGACGTATTTGATTTCTCTGGATTTGCTGGCTCCTGCCGCTTTGACAATTGTGCTCATCTTTCCGAACCTGGATGTGCAGTTAAGAATGCGGTAGACAATGGTCTTTTAGAACCTCGTGTATACGAAAGCTACTTAAAATTGAGAAAGGAATCATGGCATTTCTCCGTATCTGAACATGACAGGCGCAAAAGAGATAAATCCTTCTCAAAAATCGGGGAGGAGGCGAAGCGAATAAAGAAACGCTAATCAATTTTTCAATTTTATACAGATGTTCCTTAACAATGTTGAACATCTGTATAATTTAAGATGCAGATATCAAACCTTGGTAGTCACGAATTCAGTTTATACTATACAATTCTACCCCCCGGAAACGACTAATTTTCGAGGAAACATTTCATGTAGCGGATATAATAACAGAATCGATTGAATCAGGGGAAAGTACTACTTTATTAAAAAGGCCGGCGACATGAATTACCGACCTTTATAACTACTAAAACAAACTAACTTAACCTATCAGATAACGATATCCATTTATAATAGTTGATTTTTTAGCAAAAAAAAAAGGACTCATCTTTCGATTAGCCCCTAACTAAATTATAGACAGATCCATAAAGGACCGGAAAATACGTTTAAAATGGCCAGGCCTAAAACCTGACCATACAATTAAATCAATCTAACTGAACTGATACATAACGATTGACGCTAAATGGACAATTCTGTTAACAGCTTGGTTTGATAAAAATGAAAAAGCCTTGAGGGGGGAACCCAAGGCTCTAATTATTATTAACCTATATTTTTGAAAAGTACTTATAATACAATGTCGAATTACTTTTAGTTTGAAAAAAATAAAAAAGGCTGATCCTAAGACCAGCCTTTAAAATCAACCATAAAAAATAAAACCTATTAATCGTGTCCTTCAGTCTTAACGATCTTATTGTAAATTCCCAATAATAAAAACGGTGCCGCCCATTGACCGACGAACAAAGCTGTATTATCATCTTTTGTTTTGCAACATTTTAATGCTGCTGAAATTCCCATCGCTGCAAGTGATGCCGCCAAGAATAAAATTGAGGGAATTTTAGAAGTTTGCTGTTCTACTTCTTTTGTTACTTTGTCTTCATTTCCTGTTGTAAGTGCCATAATATATATACTTTGGTTTATTAATGAACTACTTTCAGGAACGAATAGTTTAGTTTTATACAAAAAAAGACCAGGACTCAGAATCTCGACCTTCCATTCAAGATATTGCACTAAAGACTTTTATGTCGTTACTTTGGTATTCCTAAGAAATAAAATACGCTATTTTGTGTTAAGGTTCTTCGTTATCTGCCATGATTTTAAATGATGATTATAGGTGAGCATCCAAGCCGTTTCATTGGCTCTCTTTCCTTTTTCATTTAAATATTCACCTACTCGTACTGTTATCAGCGTTGTAGTATCTCTAAGTATTTCAGCATATGCTTTTTCACCAGTGCTAAGTTCTGCTATTGCCGGAATATTTTCTACACCTACTTCGGGTTCGAACAGGAATGTTGCTGTACACCCAACATTGAGACTTTTTCCTTGAAATATGATTCCGTTCATGATGTTATCTTTTTAAGGGTGAGAAATTTATATTACAAAGAGAACCGCTATGGCATTGGTACCCTTTTATAAGTTTTACAGTAATATAACGTTTACAAGTCGTGATTTATTTTTTCTTGCTGATTTCATGAAATAAATATTACATTTCTTCAATAAGATCGCGAGTTCCTTGATGCGGGGGTGAATCCATTGCAAGCGATCGGTTTGGTTCGGGGTCAGCTGTAGGATCTTTGACTAAGCACAAAGTTAACGAATTTCGAACCATATGGGCTTCATTACTGTTCCAAAGTAAAGAGAACCGTATATAGCTTTTGAAGATGAAATTTGTCAAAGTAAATCGAGTCGTATTAACCGCGCTGCGAGCGATGGGGTATAATGTGCTGATTTCACCTGTCGAAGTCCAGGATCCACAAAATATTACCTGGAAGGCGATGTGGGTAGAGAACGTTGATACCTGGATTAGGAACTTGTATTGTGGGCAGGGAAGTACGGCTCGTCCAAATATTCTTGACATTGATTATGTACTGGCCAACGTTCCCGAGTGCTATTTGTCAGGAAGTGTATTTATAGAAAGTGATAAGGTTTATTAGTCTATAAATCCGCTTCGTTATTTGGCGTGAATATCTTCCGTTTAAAGATTATTGTGGCTACGTTTTTTTAAGAGATCCAGAGGTTAAAGAATCGTTGTACGATTACCCATTTACCATTCACTTTTTCAAGCAGAAATGCATCACCATTTCCACATAAAGGACCGCATACATAGTCAACCGGCACGTATGCTTTTTTGCGGTTATACCCCATAATGGGAAGATGAAAGTAATAAATGCTTTGATTACGGTTCATCCTGTATTTATCGGCGTCATCGACATTGTACGCTGCTTTGATAGCGGCTGGAATCGGGATGATTGCCTTCCTTTCGTTCATCTGATTAAGCATATCCAGCGAGTCTTTGAGCTGGTTATCCAGTATTTTCATCAGCTTCTGTGGGTCGACGTTGTAAAAAACATAATTCCTGTCATGCAATGATGAGATAGAATCTCTCATAAACTTATTATGAATGAACGCCCTTCGTTCTCCTTCACGTTGCAGTTTGATACCAGCCGAATCGTCAGACAAAATTGTTTCTAAAATGGAAACATAGTCTTTTTGCACTGAGCTGTCATTGTATATTTTGGATTTATTATTTTGGACAGGTGTCATTGTACTTTTACGCATTGTACAGCCCTGGAAAACTAAAAAAAAGAAGATAATATATAGATAATTCATATGCAATTAGTTGTTCCTATTTCCGTACTAGATCTGTGCCAAAAAACTTCATTTTCAGTTTTTGGTCTAATGCCGCTTTCCATCTTTTGCGCCATCCCAGACTTCAGTAATGTTACAACTGGGTGCTGAAGAGGCAAAGCCTTTATTTTGTCAACGAAGAAGATTATGAGCTGTTCTTTATGAATAGCTTATATCAGTGGCATGAGATGGGGGATAATACTTTCGTTTAACACTGTAATACGCATTCTATCTGCGTACTTCTATATTTCTGTGTAAGCTTCAATTTTTTCAAGAAAATTATCTACCTGATAATAAGAGGTTTTCCATTGTTTTTATGCTCTTTTTTTAATGCGCAAAAAGGCTTCAGTAGCGCAATCGATCTTTGTGTTAATGAAAATTTAAAAAAGCATGAAGAAATGAAAGCACATATCATCAAGAAGCTCATGGAAATAGAAGCGAGCGAAGGAGTACGTATACTTTTCGCCTGTGAATCAGGAAGTCGAGGTTGGGGATTTCCGTCAATCGACAGTGATTACGATGTTCGGTTTATTTATGTAAGAAAAGCAGATGACTATAGTCTTTTGTTTCCGCTTCCTACCGAAATGCGGTTTCCGATAACCGATGACCTTGATATCGCAGGCTGGGATCTGTTTAAAGTACTCATCTTAATGTATAAGAGCAATGTGAGCCCATTTGAATGGATTCAGTCACCAGTAGTCTATCACGAGTTTAACGGATTCAAAACAAGTTTTAGGACAATGATCGAAAATTATTTTGACGCACGTAGGCACGCCCATCATTATCTTGGGATTGTCCGAAGCAAAGTGAAAGATCTTCGGCGAGAAACGATGAAGCTCAAGAGCTTATTTTATATCCTCAGATCTTTACTAGCGGCAGACTGGAGTATGACCTATCGCAGTTATGCGCCGATGACATTGGCCGAACTATCCGTATCATTGCCCAATGTTGTTAAAGTCGAAGTCATGCAGTTACAGAAGTTGAAAAGCCAAGTCGATGAAGGTTTTGCATTCAGCTGTTCAGCTACCATAAGGAGTTATATCGAAACAAAGTTAATACATTTAGAGAGCCAAGTAGAACAGGTTCCCGTATCCGTATTGGATAAGGAAGGACTAGAGAATTACTTTAAAACTATATTAAGATGACTATAGACGAACTTCGAAAGAACGGGCTGATCCTGTTTGAGGCCGTTGTCGGCAGCCGGGCATATGGTTTGGCCACCGCATCTTCCGATACGGATATCAAAGGGGTATTTTATCTGCCTCTGGAAGATTACTTGGGTGGTCAATATACTGCCCAAGTGGCTAATGCGAGCAATGATGAAGTGTATTATGAGCTAGGTCGCTTCGTCGAGCTCCTATCAAAGAGTAATCCGACTGTATTGGAGCTATTGGCTAGTCCTGCCGATTGCATCGTATACCGAGATCCAATAATGGAGCAATTTAAAATGCAGGAATTTATTACGCGGGAGGCCGCTATGACTTTTGCGCAATATGCTATGGTACAGGTGCGTAAGGCAAAAGGGTTGAATAAGAAAATCAACAATCCGATGGATCACGAACGTAAAAATTTGCTGGAGTTCTGCTTTATCATAGCCGATAATGGTAGTTTACCGTTAAGCGCGTGGCTAAGCAGGCGGCATTGGAAGCAGGAAAACTGTGGTTTAGCAAAGATTGGACATGCAAAGGGAATGTATGCCCTATATTATGATCAGACTCAGACTTTGGGTTATAAAGGCGTCGTGGCTAACCTGGATAGCAATGAGGTGTCGTGCAGTTCTATCGCAAAGGGTCAGACACTTTGTGCGTACCTCTGTGTTAATTACGAATCTTATTCATCTTATTGCAAGGCGTATAATGAATATTTCAGCTGGGTGTCAGCACGCAATGAGGCACGTTTTGAGGGGACAATGGATCATGGGCAGGGTTATGATGCGAAAAATATGATGCATACCATACGTTTATTGCAACAGGCAAAGGAGATTGTATCCAAAAAGAAATTACAGATAGAACGTCCCAATAGGGAAGAGCTCCTGCGCATCAAGAATGGCGCCTATAGCTATGAGGAACTTTTTGTCTGGTCGCAAAAGCTCCTTCAGGAAGTTGAAGAGCTCTGCTTGCACAGTTTATTTCCGGTAGCGCCAGATCAGGATAAGCTGAAGCATCAATTGGTTGATATGCGTAAGCGTCTGTATCATGTTAAGATTTAATTCTTCATGTCAAGGAGAAGTCAGTAATGGATAGCGTTCCACCATCCTTAAACTTCATGGAAACTAATGCATACTTTGGATTTTAAGCAAAGCATTTGCGATTTCGGTTGCTTTCTCCCGGATGGTGACCGGTTGATTTTTATATGATGGTGGATAATCTCCATTATACCAAGGCATAATTCCTCATTTTTGTATTTAGAACAAGATACGCGTAGGATTTCAAATAAATTTATCTGTTTCTGTACTAATTAGTTAATTGACACACGATTGTTACAGGAGGAATTTTTTCTTAATTTCGAACCTTTATAGTTATAATTCATTCCATTTATGCTGTTCATTTATACACGTTACGAATACGTTTTAGGAAGTAAAAATATCACTGCAACATTAAAAAATGAGACCATACCGCAGAATTTCAATCTTAGTATCATTACACCTGCGACCAAATTTTTAGGATTTCCAGTTGGAGGAGGTCTGGTAAAAATGTCTCGTTTAGTTAATCAATACGGGCAGGTCATCCACGCAAGAAATTATTCGCCTGAAATAAAAGAAGAGGTAAAGAAATTTAAGAAGACACTAGAAATTCCCTATTTCAAACTTTGGAAAGGGTATTTGATTATAGCATCGATAGCAATTATCGGATCTATTATTTACGGTATTAAACTGAACATGGATGGCAAGAAATATCGGAATGAAAAAGAAAGTCTTGCTAAGTCGGCTCAACAATTACAGGCAGGACAACTATATGGAGCAAGTTTCTTTACCGATGCTGAAGGAAATAACATCCAAGGTTTACCAGCAGGTTGGGTTAAGATTCTAAAGATAGAAGGAGATACAATCTTTGTCCAACGGTCTAAAAAAATATCGGATCGGGCGATGTTTGAAATGAAAGATTTGGAATCAATTAAGCCAACATCGGATGAAGACTGGAACAATAGGATCGAAAAAATGAATTATACGCTATTTAAAGAAGCTGTGAACAATAAAAATTTATCCAGTATTGATTTATCTTATATTGGTGCAGATCACGATAAATATTCTGGCGTTATTATGTCTTTTAAAGGCGTTGAATGATATTATTTCTAGGATTAAAATTAGAAAAATAGGCGGGAAGACAAGCAATTTTGATGGGATGGAAGCAGAAAATACAGATCAAACACAGCGCAATATATGGTCCAAAAAAAGCAGTCGACTTTTAATAGTGCTACCTTTTTTGCTGCCATTATTTTTTATCGGAAAAACCTTTGGCTGGTGGCAAAAAGAATTTGTTGCCAGGGGGTATATTATCGGAATAGAGTCAAACGGTAAAGTTTATGAGTTGGGCAATGGAGGCGGCTTTGCTTTCAGTAAACGTTTTGTTAGGGATAAGAATGTATTTTTAAAGGCGGGAGCTGGCACGGTATGTTTTATTTCTGCACTAGCGAAACAACAATATCAGCTCAATTCTGAAACTACTGTTAACCCATTTTTTCAGGGAAGCGTTACCTTCATCAATAACAGTGAAAGCTCGAAAGTTTATTGTCAGGAAGAGAAAAAATACATCGATGCGAGTTCATACTATACGGTCAATAGTGTCTTTGATAGGAACGGGCATCTTTTGTTGGCTTACAGCACCGACAATGAAGCACCAAAATCCTTAAGAAAGACTCCGTTTATTAAAACTATTATAAATCAGGGGATGTCTCGGCGCTCAGGCGGAAGTGTAAGCGATGTAGAAGACCCTTATATCAACGTTTCAGAAATCTTTGAGCAATTTTTCGATAGAAAACTGAATTATTCTGTTGACGAAGAAAAAAAAATCATACGTTTAATACTATAAGTATCTACTCCATATTTATTTCCGCAGGTAAGTATTGGAGGTAACATTTTTCAGGGCTAAGTCTAGCTCATAAACAATGAGCCTGAAGAGTTTTTAAACTTACGCTAGTTCGTAACAAATCCCCTTACAGCCTGGGTATTTTTGAGAATCAATTGCAGGTGCGTTGCTTTAATACATGAATTACCAATTATCAATATTGGTTGATTTTTCAAGAATGGATTTGATCAGCCCATTAAAGTACGCGTTTACGAATTGATGTTTTTTCTCATTTTTGGGGCTACCGTTGCCTTTGAAATAAAATTTTTTCACGTTCATTTTATTCCAAGTACCG
>JGI26534J51046_1002273_pt1 | contig 12457 bp, 10 predicted proteins | sample ThiBiot_750_plan_2_FD_51046 | JGI IMG/M metagenome (IMG submission 51046) | reverse complement strand
AAATTAAGATACACTTTTAGTGTCAGAACTGTCCACCTTTGGTGGACAGTTCTTTCAACCCCATTCTGGCGGAGCCAGAACGGGGTGTATCTTAATTTTGGTAGTTCTACGAAAGCCGGCCTCGTTCCGAAAGTTTTTGATACTTTTCACGTTCGTGAAAAGTGTCAGAACTGTCCACCTTTGGTGGACAGTTCTTTCAACCCCATTCTGGCGGAGCCAGAATGGGGTGTATCTTAATTTCGGTAGTCTACGGTACGTGAAAAGTGTATCTTAATTTCGGAACGAGGCCGATAGTTGCTTTTTATCGTTGTATCTCATAGTACGCCACCTCAGCTAATTCATCTTTGATTATTGCCGTAGTATCGACGGCTAATTGTGCAGCCAAAATATTGGAATACCTATTTAATTTTACAATTATACAAGTGTTACTGTTAGTTCTTATAATAAGTGTATTGTTGATTTTATCGATTTTATCAATTTTACCTTCATTAAATGGGATTAATGGTAAATATGCAATCGTTGTAAGATATGGCCAACTCTCTACAATATGACATGTATCAATACACACTGTCATATATTTATTTGATTTCTTTGGTAATTTTATGGTAACATCACATTCATTCTGTTCATATGTGATAATATCTATGATTATTGAATCTTTTGGTATAGAATTGCGAATTTTATATACTTTTGAATCTGCAAGCTTATACAGCATTTGACACTGATTAATTGGACTATACCAACATACCATACCATTTGACGTCCAAAAACTATCTGTGTAATATACATCGTCATTAAATGATTTGATACTTAGAATTTCAAATGTATGTATGTCAACTTTATTAATGCAGTGTACACCAGCGCTTACCCCCTGAAATAATAGATTAGTATCAATACCAATCAATGACATACCGTTGTGTCCCGAAATTAAGCTACATGCTTAATTTCGGGAACACAACGTAAACCCCTAAGGAAGCGAAATTAAGCATGTAGCTTAATTTCGGTTCCTTAGGGTACCTGGATATTTAAATGTCTTCATATTTTTGCTTGTTCCAAAATCTTTTTTAGCCTGAATGTTTACATGTTCATAATTTTCCCAAGCAACAACATCTTTACCAATAAATACACTATAACGTTTCCAATCTTCATGTTCCTCCGATTCAAAGATTTCGGTAGAATGTTTCAATATCGCTTCCATTGCAGCTGATTTACGTGTGTTATAACAATGCATTTTGCGCTTCAATTTTGAATGCCTATTTTCTGATATGGTTGTAAAACATAAAATGTCAGATATAATACATAAATTCCCGCGAACTAAACATATTACAAATGCGTTAAAAAGTGCTACACGCGATGATTTAATTATGACAGCAGCTGAGGCTTCTGCATTTATTGGACCAGAACTTATCATAACCGAAAAATGCGATGGCGCAAATCTTGGTTTCTCTTTAGGTGAAGACTACACAATACGCATCCAAAATCGATCACATTATGTTTCAGCTAAAGAAGGCGACCAATTCAAGATTTTAGGTAAATGGGTCGAAGACCATCGTGAAGCATTATATGCCGTTTTAGACCCACCGCTATCAAAAATTTTATTTGGCGAATTAGTATACATCAAACATAGTATTGAATATACTGCATTGCCAGACTACTTTCTTGCATTTGATTTGTATGATATTACCACTGGTAAGTTCATGGCATATGACCGACTTGTTGATACGTTGAAAGACACAAATATTCATGTTGTTCCAGTCATTTCACGAATGCCTATTGTAAAAATTGCCGACCTATTGCCAATGGTAAATCAACAATCACACTTTTGTACTAATGTGCAAAAAGTAGAAGGTATTTACATTAAAGTATGTGATGCAGAACATGTGTTACATCGGTCGAAACTTGTACGAACAGATTTTCTTGCCGGTGGTGAAGACGGCGAAGTTGTTCATTGGAAGAAAAAAGAATTTGTTAAGAATCAATTAGTTAAAGACCAAATGTTTTCATAACTGCATCTAAGTCATCATCGTTCGTGATTACATGGATTTTAGTGAAACGTTCTTTTGAAGTAGGAGGTTCAATACTATTGTACACGTTTTCAATAATTTTTTCACCATGTCTACCACTTGCCAGTGTCGGATGATACATTCGTCCTGCTAAGCGCGCTTTACATGTTTCAATCGGATATTTGAAGTAAATTGCAATAATATTGTCGCTAAATATCAAGTCAAGCCACTCTTTACGTTCGGCCGCTGTGCGGTTGCATCTATCCAAAATAAGTGCCGTTCTATCTTTGCAATGATGCATCAATAGACCCATACATTCCTTTTTTCCCAAATCATCTTGACTTATATGTACAATATCACGTGGATAAGCAATCATAAATTTATTACTTAGTGTTGTCTTTCCAGAACATGGTGCACCAATCATCATAATTAATTTAGGTAATGCTATTGCCGTCAACGGCGTGGCAGCATTCAACAAAACATAATATTGTTTGATAAACATAATTTGCGGGGTTGTTAATTTGGATTTTCGTTGTCCTTCAAGAAAACTCATTGCTTCTGCTGGTGAAAATCCACGCGTTTTCATTAAGTAGCATGATAGTACAACATTCGTTCTGCCAAAGCCACCTAAACAATGTACAAGCACTTTTTCTGATGCAGCATGTGATGTCGCAATGGAAGCCAATATTGTATCCATAATACCGGTTTCAGATGCACCACTATGGATTGATTTCCAATATCTGTCAACAATTGGATAATGTTCAAATGTAATGCCATGTTTCGCATATGGCACATCAGGTGCTTCCTCCATTAAACATATAATTTTGGCGAAATGTAGTTTTTCGACCGAATTAATCGATGATTTAGATACAATTCCAGAACCTGCAAGCAATTCATCAACCATGCTGAAATTTGAAGGATTTTTACTAATAGCAGTGATACCATTTGCTTCATATAGCACCGCTGTTTTCAACCGTGAATTTAATATGTCAAATATTAGTGCAGAAGATGGGTGTCCAATTAATTGTTCTGTGGCTTCTTCAACAATTGAATCTGTTAACAAATTTTGATGATGCAATATTTGTAGTGTGATAAAATAGTATTTTACTAAGTCAGTGGTTTTGAATCTAAGCGCCGTTTCCAGAGCTGCGCCATAATTGCCTACATTTCCATATAGTTTTGCTAATTCGAAATTTGTTGCATCTGTATCCATGCCAATTTTTTGCAATGCTTCAAACATGCTGCGACTCTTGTCTTTGCATGTTTTGTTAGCTAAAATGATGCTTGCGGCGTTTGTTGTAGTTGGGTCAACCAATGTAGTTAATCCTTTATTCACTGTATGATTGTCTTTGCCATTGAATGCAATAGTGATGTGAAAATCTTTTGGAGGAAGTTGTCGTTTATACCTGAAAACATCTGCCGATGGATAGTGACAAATCAGGTAATAACATTCTGCTGAAGTGCCAAGACCAATAACATATGTTTTGGTATCTAATGATGCAATATCTTCGCTTGTTATAGCACTTGACTCATCTGGTGTTAAAATAGTCAAGTGGTAATGGGATGCATCACGTGTTTTTTGACATTCTATCCATTTAGCTGGTAATCCTGCCAAATAAGGCGTAATAATATCAGGTGAAATTGCCAATTGAACCGTTCCTCGCACAATACTAATCATTTCTACTTATTCACTAACACATAGAAAAAAGCTGCTTAAGCAGCTTTTTTCGTCCCGAATAAATCGTGCTTGCATGATTTATTCTATAGATTATTCGATTCAATTTTTCAACGTTTAGTTGAAAACAAATATGAATATATAGTAAATGCCGACAGCGGCGATAGTAGTTCCAAAAGCGCCGGATGTATTGTTTGAAGTACCTGCCGTAGATGCAAGCGAATTTAAATTTACACCAACAATAATTGATTTGCCATCCAACATGTCACTTTTACCACTATTTTATGAATATCGTGAATTACGTGCTGAAATTTATAAACATCTTGAAATAGACACTGAGTTAAAATACATATTCAAAATGACATCAGGGAACCTCATAGGGCGCGTGTATTTTGACAAGAAATTCGATTTTTTGCTACCTTTATTGTTTTTCAAAGATAACACTCATCGTAAAAAAGGCATTATATTGTATGATAAAGGGGAAGAAGAAGTCAATCGCAAGAATGGATGGCTACCAATCTACGCTGATAGTCCACCAACTAAGTTCGATATGGTGTATTCGCTATATATGAATAATTATTTTACTAAACGAAATGATGTTGATGGAACTTATTTATCTGATTTGAATGTTTTGCAAAACTACTTGCAAAAACATTTGAAAGTAGGTGGTAGTGCAGTTTTCGTACCAAATCAATATACACATGAAGGTCAATCATTTCCATTTCTATTGAAACTATTTTTCAAACATGTTATAGTACATTATTCGGACCAAATGATAGCAATTGGATACAATGGTGCGGCATATACATTCAAAGATTTCCCATATTTAGATGCTGATAGAATACGTGAATATGTTAGTTTTTCCAAGAAAATACTTGAATATCGCATACAAGTAAATCGGGCATTTTTAGCAGAAGATAAAACTGTTTTGTTTAGACATTTTCAATTGAATATTATTGCGTCAAAGCGCCTTTTGGGTATTCCTTTAACGACAATTGATAAAAACTATTTCCTATATTCATTGAACATGTTCAATAAAAATCCTACAGATTACAAGAAATTCATAAAAACAACAATTGGCGAGAAGGAGGGCGATTTTTTGCTTAACATAATCACTAAAAATAAATGTAAAAAAGTCGTTGAAGTAGGGTTTGCAGATGGTGTTTCAGCAGCATACATGTTGACCGCGCTACATAATATAAGTGGGCACCTAACAAGCATTGACCCATTTGAAACAACACAATGGAAAGATGCTGGAACCCAGCTTGTCAAATTAATGAAGATGCACACAATACATACATTGGTACAAGAAAAATCACATATAGCGTTGCCAGAATTACTTAAAACCCATGGTGAAGGCTCATTTGATATGGTTTATATTGATGGTTGGCATACATTCGATTATACTTTACTTGATGTATTTTTCGCAGAGAAACTTATTCGCCTAAATGGTATAATTATTATAGATCAAGCGACGCACCCAGGTGTGGAAACATGTGTGAAATATTTAAATACAAACTGGAAATTTTTGCAACCAATTGCGGGACCGAAAAATTTCGCAGTATACAAAAAACGAAAACAGATGAACGTGGTTGGGCGTACCATAGCATATTTTAGTTGACAATGGCTTAAGCACAAACCACCATGGCATAGTAAATGTCAAACCCCACAACTGGTATATTACTTGCTACATCTGGACTTTGTGCTGCTGGATGGCTTGCAGTCAAATCATGGCAATGTTATAATTGTGAGCAATCAATGCCACGGCTTATGAATCAGTATTGTGGCAAAACAGAATGTTTAACGCTGGCTGCACTACTTGCATCAGCTTCTGGTACACTAATTAGTCTTAGTACTGAAGTTTTTGTTGTATCCCTCGAAAATTTACGTGGTTAACCTAAATATGTGCACCATTAAGATTTGTAAATATGCCTCTATCAACCGCTGCAACTTTCGACTTTAATCACATGAACCTTGTTCCTCACAAATGCGTCGTGGATTCACGTGCTGAATGTGATACAAGTGTTCAAATTGGCGGCCGTCGATTCAAACTTCCCGTTGTTCCCGCAAACATGGAATGTGTAATCGATGAAAATATTGCGGTTGCACTTGCATCTGCCGGATATTTCTACATTCAACATCGGTTCAATATTAACGTAGTTGAATTTGCTCGCAAGATGCACACGCTTGGTCTACCAATTAGTATTTCCGTTGGTGTAAATGATGCAAGTCGCACGGAATTGACGCAACTTGTCACTGCAGGCCTAATGCCCGACTACATTACAATTGATATTGCACATGGTCATGCTGTTCGCATGGAACATATGATTCAATGGATTCGCGAAAATATTGGCGCAGCGGTGTTTATTATTGCCGGAAATGTTAGTACAGCAAATGCAACGCGCGACCTGGTCGCTTGGGGCGCGAATGCAGTCAAAGTTGGCATCGGTCCAGGTTCTGCCTGCACCACGTATGATGCAACTGGCTTCGGAAGTCGCGGAATACAAGCCGCAGCAATTGCCGAATGTGCTGCGGCTGTAAAAGGAACCGAAGCGTTATTAGTTGCAGATGGTGGCATCACGCATCCAGGCGATATAGCGAAGGCGCTTGTTCTTGGGGCGCATGTTGTAATGATAGGTGGAATGTTTTCAGGTTTGATTGATTCACCAGGTAAAACAGTATATGATGCAGCGGGGCATCCTTTCAAGGAGTTTTGGGGAAGTGCATCTGCGTTTCAATCAGGAAAAACGACACGTATTGAAGGAACTAAAAAGCTGATTCCACAAAAACCGCGAACATATGCTGATGAAATGAAATATTTACATGAATGTTTACAAAGCGCGATTTCATATGGTGGTGGACGCAATCTGGATTGTTTTGCTAACGTAGAGTATGTTATTAAATGAGTTATTTTCTTAATTATGTATTAAAGTTATTCTTGTTGAGAATGTCAAATATACAATATGTGTCATATGTCCCATTTGGTCAATATCTATATGTGTATACAACAACAGGTGTTTTGCGAAGAGTTTCTACATTAGAACATTCGCCTCTGCCGAATTCAACAGCGGATTCACATGTAATAATTCGCGATACTGGTCGCAAACTAATTCCAGAAATCAATAATGTTTCGACGCCGATGATTTCGATTTCATTTACAGGTAAAGACAACGGTGTAGTATATGGAGATTATTACATAAATCCATTTAATCCAGATGTTTTTGGCATATTACATGTAGATCCAGTTTTCACATATGCAGAACTATCTTCCTCTGCAGCGAGTTACACAACGCCAGATGCTGCCGGTATATCAACGGTTTCATCTTTATACACGTCAACTGCATTATATGTAGATGGATTTGGTGCAGATATATCAGGTGGTGTTCGAATACACACAGGTGGTATATCAACAATTAGCGGTAAGAGTGTATTGTTAGGTGGTGCGGTAATTTCTGGGGCAACACAAATTTACGATGGATTTTCTGTGATGACTGGAACTATAACAGGTATTGTTAATATTGCCGGTGAAGTATCCATTAATGCGGTAGGTGCCAGTGTTACAACAATTGGTACAGGAACTGGTGCTGTTTTCATTGGTAACCCTTCGAATGAAACAACGATTGTGAATGTTAGTACAAATGCAGTTTTGACAGATACAATTCGTGCAAATACAATGTATTTAGATGGTGATTTGCTGATTCGTGGTTCAACAGTCACGATTAGTGCGCAAACACTTCTTGTGGATGACAATGTTTTGGAGTTAAATATGGGTGAATACAAAGAAGGTGGTGGCATCCTTTACAATGTATCAACGCTGTCATCATTTGCGGGTCTTATGTATGATTTACCGGCGGCAGGTCAACCATATAGTACAACTGGTTTTGCAGTAACTGGTTTGATGCCATCAACTGCTGTTGGAACATCAACTATTGATGCAATTATTAATTCTGCAGGCTTTGTATTTACTCCACAAAAATCAGCCGATTTTGTTATTGGTAACACGGCATCGACACTTGTTGACATTTATACACAGGTCGCGAATTTAAGCACACTTACAAATGCAAGTATTACAAATATTAGTGCAGCAGCAGCAACAATTTCATCAATTAGTGGAACAAATATTGCGACCGGCACGCTTGGCGTAACTAATGCAAATGTTGCATCAATGAGTGTTAACGCCGCAAGCGTCAGCGCACTTAGTGCAACTACAGCAGGCATCAGTGCACTAAGTGCTACTACAGCTGGCATCAGCGCACTAAGTGCAACTACAGCAGGCATCAGTGCACTAAGTGCAACTACAGCAGGCGTCAGTGCACTAAGTGCAACTACTGCTGGCATCAGCGCACTAAGTGCAACCACTGCTGGCATCGGTACACTAAGTGCAACTACTGCTGGTGTCGGAACACTTGAAATAACTGCTGCAAATGTTGCATCGTTAAGTGTTAATGCGGCAAGTGTTAGTGTGCTAAGCACAACTACAGCGGGCATCAGTGCACTAAGCGCAACTACAGCAGGCATCGGTACACTAAGTGCAACTACAGCAGGCATTAACGCACTTAGCGCAACTACAGCAGGTGTCAGCGTACTAAGTGCAACTACAGCAGGCGTCAGCGCACTAAGTGCAACTACAGCAGGCGTCAGCGCACTAAGTGCAACTACAGCGGGCATCAGTGCACTAAGCGCAACGACGGCAGGTATTTACCAATTAACTGCAACAATGTTGAATGTAAGTTCAATTAGTTCTGGTTCAGTTAATTTCACAACAAGTTCTTTTGTGTATGCAAACATTAGTTCATTAAGTGTATCGGCTGCATCAATGAGTACATTGAATACTATAATAATAACTTCAGCATTATTGAATGTTAGTTCGATTAGTTCAGGTTCAATCAATTTCACAACAAGTTCTTTTGTGTATGCAAATATTAGTTCATTAAGTGTATCAGTTGCATCAATAAGTTCGATGAATGCAAATCTTGCCGTAATTAATTCATTCAGTGTGAATTTAATTAGCGCAAGCACAATAAATTTGAATACACTAAATGTAAATACAATTAGCGCAGGTTTGTTAACATATGCCGGAAGTACATTTCCATCGTTAAGTGCAAACTCATTTAGTACAAATGTGGCAAATATTGTAAATTTGAGTGGTATTGCTGCATCTTTTAGCACATTAACCGTATCGGCTGTTATTGTTGGAAGTATTAGCACAGCGGTTAATGGTGGCAGTGGTAGTTCAACGTATACCTATTTATCTGACTATACAAATGCAACAACATATTCACCATATAATGTTGTGTTATACAAAGGATCGCAATATTATACAACATCAACAACTGTGGCGGTTGCGCCTGATTCTTATGGTATATTTGATGAACCAGTAAATGAATATTTAGATAATACAACAGTTACAGGTCAAGTAGTTAATTCAATTAGTTACGTAATAGGTATTGGTTCATTTAGTGCAGGTTCTGCATCAAAAACAACGTTATCTGGAATTCCTGTGTTTACCACACTTACTGCAAATAGAGGTAACGGTTTCAATCCTGGTTATTCTGTAATTAATATTGATTATACTATTGTACAAACGGGTTCATCAAATTTATATTTTAACTTTGTTACATCCGCTGGTTCATTTGAAGGTCATTCTGGTGGGTTTGTAGACGGAAACGGTGGTTCATCTGGTTCAGGAACATCTGGTCAAACATATGTAACTGGAGATATTTTCAGAATAACACGTTTAACAAATGGACTTGTTTTATCAAAAGCATTAGCGGCAAGTCCTACTGTTTTTACATCATATTATACAGTTAGTATAGGTGTCAATACATTTGCAAATAATATTGTATATTTCGGATTTACATCAAATACAATTGGTATTTCTAATATTAAAGTAAGCACAATATTTACAGATACATTTAGTTCGTATGCAAATGATTCTACATTGACAGGGCAAGGACCAACTGGATATGGTATAACATATGCAAATGGTTTAAATTCATTTGCAATTACAACAACCAGTAAATCAACGATTTCAGGAATTGCGGCAATTTATCGTTCGGGCGCTTCTGGAAATCAAGGCAATAGTTTCAATCCAGGATATACAAATGTTGTTATTGATTACACAATGATTGGATTATCAACTTCAACAACAGCATTTTATTTTGATTTTACTACAACAGCTGGTGCACTTGAGGGAAATACAACTGGCACTGGTAGTTTTACTGGTGGTACTTATGCTACATCATTAAGTACTGGCACTAATTTTGCTACAGGTGATATTTTTAGAATTACAAGAACAGCAACTGATATAACTTTATATAAAGCTCTATCAGAAAGCGTTACAACTTTTACACAAATCAACAAAATATCATTAATAAATGGTACAACATTTGCAAATGATGTAGTTGGTTTTGGGTTTGTTGATAGCACGCTAGCTGTATCAAAAATAAATGTTGCTTCATATACTCCATCTAACTATTGGAGTCTCTACAAATTCATTCCATGTTATCCAACTGTTAATCTCGCCGCAATCAATGCATCTGGCGGTATACCAGCAACAGTTCAAGCAGCAAGCAATGGTCGGTCTGGATTATTTACTTTATCATCTTATTCACTTGGCGTATCAACAACAGATGCAAATATTTTGTATATTAGTACAAATTCAATTATATCTTCATCGCGCATTTATGTAGCTGTTAAAAATATGCCAACAGGTGTACCAGTCTATCCATTTATAACAAGTACAGGTACCGGTGTATGTGGTGTAAAATTCACAAATTTATCGCTTACAACAGCTATTACAACTCAAACCGTTAGCTTTTCATATTTAATTATAAATTAGACGTTGTGCGTGTGTGTGCGGTTATATTCAAGCATTTTAATTGATTTTAATTATTAAAAATGAGCAGAAAACCACTATCTATGGCTGAAATGGAACGTCGTCTTGCTGAGCTAAACGCCGCTCGCACAGCCCAAGAATCAGCTCTTGGACTCAATAAAACAACACCTCCACCAACTCTTTCCACTAATTTTGTGATTGCGAAAGTCACCAGAAGTGGTGTTGATGAATCTGTTTTTAAAGCCCGTGTGGAGGAGCTTGAGAAAATCAAACATATTGAAGCACTTCCTGCATCAGCAGACATGTCGGCCTTTGGACGACAAACGCGTGATGCTGCCACAACTGCTGATATTGAAAAACATATGACTGAGATGGATGCTGAACGCAATGCACAAAATTGTGAATTCGTCAGAATGGTTCTAACTGAAGAAGAAGAGGCTGCACTACGTAAAAAAGCTCCTGGTGCATCCATTACTAAAATAAATGATTCTTCACTTGGTTTCGCTGACCTATGAAAAATCACAAAGAATTGAAACTATTGTAATTTTAATGATATTTTAACATATTTTGCGAAATGGCCGATGAAAACGCGCTTGTGTATAAGTATGTTTGGGCAACGGTTGAAGAAGATGGTGACCATTTGAAACCGGATTATGATCTGCATCCTGAAATGAAGTGGTACGATGCTGGAAAGAAACTTGCAATTGGTGTTCCGATTGTAATTTGTAACACATTTAAAACTCATTCATATGATTTCGGTTGTGTATACAACAGGTACATTTATGATGCCGATTGGAAGCATATTAATCCTGGTCATTCGCATGAACCCGCCAATTGTTGTGTTTATGTGTTGTCAATGCCAGCAGATAAGGAAGATGATTGCGAATGTAATGTCCCAGTCGAGTTTATCCCAGTAAAACGCACAAGATACATTGAAATTATGTATACTACACCAGCATATTCATATCATTATCGATATGATGATACCAAACTTGTTCAAATCACCAAGAAAAGTGTATGTGATAAGGAAGATTTCTTTTGCAACAAACATAGCGCAACAATAACTGTTGCAGATCATCCCGATTGGGCTGACAGTGGAGAAATCCCTATTCCACCTTCGGAAGTCTCGCGATTTACTTGCACAGAAGTGTTTAGTGAAATGGATGTTTCGTAAGGTGGTGCTTAATTTTTTATGGCATTGCCGTTGTGTCCCGAAATTAAGCTACACCCCATTCTGGCAAAGTCAGAATGGGATTGAAGGAATTGTCCACCTTTGGTGGACAGTTCCGACATGCTTAATTTCGGTTCCATAGGGTGCATAAAAAATGTTGCCAGACCGCATCTAAATGGTGGCAGCGGTAGCGGCAGTAGCGGCAGCAGCCGCGCGCTCCGCCGCCAGTATCGCATGTTGCGCGCGCGATGCGTACAACGTGGGGTACTCATCAATGGTAATCTGGGCAACATCCCGTGCTGCTTTTGAAGCGGCAACTGATGCTACTACGATGTCCCAACGACCGGCGGCATGTGCTTTGCTCGCTGTAGCTACCGCATATTCCGCAGCTCGCAGCCACTCAGCGCGAATGGCATTGAATTGCTTTTGCGTCAGCTTCACAGCAAGTGCAGCCACAGGCATGACCACCGGCTCCACAGATGTGGCGACCACAGGTGTGGCGACCACAGGTGTGACCACAGGTGCAGCCTCAAGCGCAGCCACAGGTGTGGCAACCACAGGCGCAGCGCCAAAGCACGACACGAACCAAGAGAACATTTTGCGTGTAAACTGTGGGGAGTGTAGTCGTATGTGTGCCAAATTACAAAATCATATAATTAAAATTGTATACCGGCCTGTTCCGAAATTAAGATACACTTTTCGCGAATGCGAAAAGTATCAAAAACTTTCGGAACAAGGCCGGCTTTCGTAGAACTACCGAAATTAAGCTA
>JGI26534J51046_1002241_pt1 | contig 12624 bp, 8 predicted proteins | sample ThiBiot_750_plan_2_FD_51046 | JGI IMG/M metagenome (IMG submission 51046) | reverse complement strand
CCGCTCCCGCCTCATGAAAATCCAGCGCGCCCTGCTCTCCGTATCGGATAAAACCGGCCTCGTCGATTTCGCCCGCGCCCTCGCCACGGCCGGCGTCGAACTGCTGTCCACCGGCGGCACCGCCAAGGCGCTGCGCGACGCCGGCCTCGCGGTGATCGACGTCAGCGAATACACCGGCTTCCCCGAAATGCTCGATGGCCGCGTCAAGACGCTGCATCCGAAAGTGCACGGCGGCATCCTCGCCCGGCGCGACCTGCCCGAGCACGTGGCAACGATGAGCGAGCACGGCATGCCTTACATCGACCTGGTGTGCGTCAACCTGTATCCCTTCGTCGCCACGGTGTCGAAGCCGCACATCCTCGACGACGCGATCGAGAACATCGACATCGGCGGCCCGGCGATGGTGCGCTCGTCGGCCAAGAACTACCGCTTCGTCGCCATCGTCACCGACCCGGCCGATTACCCGGCACTGGTCGCCGAGATGCAGGCCAACGGCGGCGCGCTCACGGACGCCACCCGCTTCGGCCTCGCGAAAAAGGCGTTTTCCCACACCGCCGAATACGACAGCGCGATCTCCAACTACCTCACCGCGCTGAACGACGCCGGCAAAAAGGCACAGTTCGGCGAGCGTCTCAACCTGAACTTCCCCCGCGCGCAGACCTGCCGCTACGGCGAGAACCCACACCAGGCCGGTGCCTTCTATGTCGAGGCGAATGCCCCGGCAGGCACCATCGCCACCGCGCGCCAGATCCAGGGCAAGGAACTCAGCTACAACAACATCGCCGACACCGACGCCGCGCTCGAATGCGTCAAGCAGTTCGACGCCGCGCCGGCCTGCGTCATCGTCAAGCACGCCAACCCCTGCGGCGTCGCCTACGGCGCGAGCCTCATGGAAGCCTACGACCGCGCGTACAAGACCGACCCCGAGTCGGCCTTCGGCGGCATCATCGCCTTCAACGGCCGGCTCGACGGCGCCACCGCTGCGGCCATCGTCGAACGCCAGTTCGTCGAGGTCATCATCGCCCCCGAGGTGAGCCCGGAGGCCTCCGCCGCCGTCGCCGCGAAGAAGAACGTGCGCCTGCTCGAATGTGGCCATTGGAGCGGCGCCGTCGCCCAGCTCGACATGAAGCGCGTGGCCGGCGGCCTCTTGGTGCAGGACGCCGACGTGCTGCTCAACGCCGAGCTGAAGGTGGTGACGCAACGCGCGCCGACCGAGAAGGAAATGGACGACCTGCTGTTCGCCTGGCGCGTCGCCAAGTTCGTCAAATCCAATGCCATCGTCTACGCGAAGGATCGCATGACCGTCGGCGTCGGCGCCGGCCAGATGAGCCGCGTCAACTCCGCGCGCATCGCCGCGATCAAGGCCGAGCACGCCGGCCTGCCGGTGCCCGGCTCGGTGATGGCCTCGGACGCCTTCTTCCCCTTCCGCGACGGCATCGACCAGGCGGCGGCGGCTGGCATCCAGGCGGTGATCCAGCCCGGCGGCTCGATGCGCGACGATGAAGTCATCGCCGCCGCCAACGCGCACGGCATCGCGATGGTGTTCACCGGGACGCGGCATTTCCGGCACTGACGTGCCGGTGAGGCGTGAGGAGCGAGGCGTGAGGCGAAAAGCGCGAACGTCAGCTCCCGCGCCACACCGCGCCTAACCCCTAACGCCTCACCCCTCACCCTCACGCACCCATGAAACTCCTCGTCATCGGCTCCGGCGGACGCGAACACGCACTGGCATGGAAGCTCGCGCAATCGCCCAAGGTTTCCCAGGTCTACGTCGCACCCGGCAACGGCGGTACGGCAACCGAAAGCGGTCTCCTCAACGTGCCCATTTCGGGCATCCCGGCGCTGGTCGAATTCGCCCGCCGCGAAGAGGTTGCGCTCACCGTGGTCGGTCCCGAAGCGCCGCTGGCGGCGGGCGTGGTCGACGCCTTCCGCGCCGCCGGGCTGAAGATTTTCGGCCCGAGCGCCGCCGCCGCGCAGCTCGAAAGTTCGAAGGATTTCGCCAAGCAGTTCATGGCGCGCCACGGCATCCCCACTGCGGCCTTCGGCACCTTCNCCGATGCCGCCGCGGCGCACGCCTACATCGACAGGCACGGCGCGCCCATCGTGGTGAAGGCCGACGGCCTGGCCGCCGGCAAGGGCGTGGTCGTCGCGACGAGCGCCGACGAGGCGCACGCCGCGGTCGACGCCATGCTCGCCGGCAACAGCATGGGCGAAGCCGGCCACCGCGTGGTGATCGAGGAATGCCTGCTGGGCGAGGAAGCCAGCTTCATCGTCATGGTCGACGGCGAGCACGTGCTGGCGCTGGCATCCAGCCAGGACCACAAGCGCCTGGGCGACGGCGACACCGGCCCCAACACCGGCGGCATGGGCGCCTATTCGCCGGCGCCGGTGGTCACGCCGGAACTGCACGCGCGCATCATGCGCGAGGTGATCCATCCCACGGTCGAGGGCATGGCTGCCGACGGCATCCGCTACACCGGCTTTCTGTACGCCGGCATCATGGTCGGCGCCGACGGCGCGCCCAAGGTGCTCGAATTCAACTGCCGCATGGGCGACCCGGAANCCCAGCCGATCATGATGCGGCTGAAATCCGATCTCGTCGCCTTGCTGGAAGCCGCCGTCAACGGCAGGCTCGACCAGGCCGAGGCCGAATGGGACCGCCGCACCGCGCTTGCAGTGGTGCTGGCCGCCGCCGGCTACCCCGACGCGCCGCAGCAGGGCGCGCTCATCGGCGCACTGCCCGCCGCCGCCGCCGACCTGCACGTGTTCCACGCCGGCACGGCCGCGCAGGATGGGCGGACCGTGGTGAGCGGCGGCCGCGTGCTGGCGGTGACCGCGCTCGGCGACAGCGTGCGCATGGCGCAGAAGCGCGCCTACGAGGCGGCGGCCTGCATCCACTTCGAAGGCATGCAATACCGCCGCGACATCGGCTGGCGCGCGCTCGACCGCAAGAAGTGAGGCGCCAGGCGTGAGCTGCGAGGCGACGAACCTGCGCGCGTACCTGCGGCGCGGCGGCCTGATCGCCTACCCGACCGAATCCTGCTACGGCCTCGGCTGCGACCCGCGCAATCCGCGTGCGCTGAAGCGCCTCATCCGGCTCAAGGGCCGCAGCGCCGCCAAGGGCCTGCTGCTGATCGCCGACCGCTTCAAGCGGCTGCGAACCTTCGTGCGTCCCCTGAGTGCGCCCGACCGGGCGCGGATGCAGCGCAGCTGGCCCGGCCCCGTCACCTGGGTGGTGCCCGCGTCCGCCGCCTGCCCCCCCCTGCTCACCGGCGGACGCCCCACCATCGCGGTGCGCGTCACCGCCCACGCCGGCGCCGCACGGCTGTGCCGCAGCCTCGGCATGGCGCTGGTTTCCACCAGCGCCAACAAAAGCGGCAAGCCGCCCGCCAAAAGCGCAGCCGAATGCCGCAGAATATTCGGCGCGCAGGTACGCGTGATCGATGGCCGCATCGGCCGGCGCCGCCGTCCCTCCACCCTGATCGACCTTGCCACCGGAACCGTTTTGAGACCCTGATGCCATCCGACGCCTTCGACACCGCCACGTTTAATACAAGCGCAGTCAAAACCTGGCTGCTCGNCCTGCAGGCGCGCATCGTCGCCGCGCTGGAAGCCGCCGACGGCCTGCCGTTCCGCACCGACGCCTGGGAGCGCCCCGAGGGCGGCGGCGGCATCTCGCGCCTGATCGAGGAAGGCAATGTGCTGGAGCGCGGCGGGGTGAATTTCTCGCACGTGCTCGGCAGCCAGCTGCCGCCGTCGGCGAGCGCACACCGGCCGGAGCTCGCCGGGCGGCGCTGGGAGGCGATGGGCGTCTCGCTGGTGCTGCACCCGAAGAACCCCTACGCGCCGACGGTGCACATGAACGTGCGCTGCTTCGTCGCGATGAAGGACGGCGAGGCGCCGGTGTGGTGGTTCGGCGGCGGCATGGATTTGACACCCTACTACGGCTTCGAGGACGACGCGCGGCACTTCCACGCCACCTGCAAGGACGCGCTCGATCCGTTCGGCGCCGGCTTGCATCCCCGCTTCAAGGAATGGTGCGACCGCTATTTCTTCCTCAGGCACCGCAACGAGCCGCGCGGCATCGGCGGCGTGTTCTACGACGACTTTTCCGAGGGCGGCTTCGAGCATGCCTTCGCCATGACGAAAAGTGTGGGCGATGCCTTCCTCNCCGCCTATCTGCCGATTCTCCAGCGCCGCCGCGACACGCCCTACGGCGAACGCGAACGCGACTTCCAGGCCTATCGGCGCGGCCGCTACGTCGAATTCAACCTGGTTTTCGNCCGCGGCACCCTGTTCGGCCTGCAATCGGGCGGGCGCACCGAATCGATCCTGATGTCGCTGCCGCCGATCGTGAAATGGCGCTACGACTGGCATCCCGCGCCCGGCACGCCGGAAGCGGCGCTCTACACCGACTTTCTCGGCGCGCGCGACTGGGTCTGAAGCATGCACAAGGTCCCGCGCCGCATCCTGATCGGCCTTGGCATCCTGCTGCTGCTGATCGGGCTGATCGGGCTGATCGCCTGGGAACTGCTGTCGTCGGCGCTGGAAGCGAAGTATCTCGCCAAGACCGCGCAGAAAATGACCTGGCAAATCCGGTCGGGACCGTCCGACCGCATCCGTTNCCCGGGCCAGGGGCCGTACGACGTGCGCCTCGGCTACAACAAGCTGCCTGAATACCTGGCACGGCTCGACCGCGCAGGCTGGCAAATCGACCGGCAGGCCCGGATCAGCATCCAGATGGCGCGGGCAGACGATCTCGGCCTGTTCCTGCCGTATCACGAAAAGGATCAGGCCGGCCTGACTCTTTTCGACAGCGACGGCAAACCGCTCTATCAGGGGCAGCATCCGACGCGGGTGTACCGCCGCTTCGAGGAGATCCCCAAGGTGCTGGTCGACGCCCTGCTCCATATCGAAAACCGCGAACTGCTGACCGAGCAGTTTCCCACCCGCAACCCGGCGGTGGAATGGGACCGGCTCGCCCAGGCCTTGCTGGAAAAAGGCATCAGCCTGGNCGACACGGATCGCAACGTGCCGGGCGGCAGCNCCCTGCCGACGCAGATCGAAAAATACCGCCATTCTCCGGAAGGCCTGACCGGCAGCATGAGCGAGAAGCTGCGCCAGATGGCCACCGCCAGCCTGCGCGCCTATCTCGATGGCGCCAACACGCTGCCGATGCGGCGCAAAACCGTGATGGCCTACCTCAACACGGTTCCGCTCGCCGCGGCGCCGCGCTTCGGCGAAGTCAACGGTGTCGGCGACGGCCTGTGGGCGTGGTACGGACTGGACTTCGCCGAGATCAACCGCATCCTGGCCAGCAAGCCGGCTGCCCGCGACACGGCCTACGCCAGCGCGCTGAAGCATGTACTGTCGCTGATCGTGGCGGAGCGCCGCCCGTCGTATTACCTCGCCGCCAACCGCAAGGCGCTGGACGCCCTCACCGACGACCACCTCGATCTGCTGGCCGGCGCCAATCTGATTTCGCGCGANCTCGCCAGCCGCGCCAAGGCCGTCAAGCTGCGCAGCACGCGCCTGCGCATCGACCCGCCGGCGCAGCGTTTCGCCGACCAGAAAGCCACCAATGCGCAGCGCATCCGCGTCGCCGCGCTGCTCGCCGAGCAGCGCCTGTACGATCTCGACCGGCTCGACCTGGCGGTCGACACCACCATCAACCAGCCGGCGCAGAAGATCGTCAGCGGCTACCTGCAAAGTCTGGCCAAATCGGAAGCCGCCGCCGCATCGGGGCTGATCGGGTTTCGCCTGCTGAAACCGGAAGACCCGCTGAGCCAGGTGATCTACAGCTTCACCCTGTATGAAAAAGCGCCGTCCGGCAACGTGCTGCGCATCCAGGCCGACAATCTTAACCAGCCGTTCGACATCAACAGCCAGGCGCGCCTCGATCTCGGCTCCACCGCCAAGCTGCGCACCCTGGTCACCTACCTGGAAATCATCGCTCGGCTGCACGCCGACTACCGTGTGCTCGATGCGAAAGTGCTCGCGCAGAAAGCCCAGCCGCAGCGCGACATACTGGCCCAATGGGTGGCGGCGCGCCTGCTGACGAACCGCAGCGAGACGCTCGCCGTCACCCTCGACGCGGCAATGAGCCGCCCCTATTCGGCATCGCCGGAAACCTTTTTCACCGGCGGCGGCCTGCACAACTTCGCCAACTTCGATTCCCGAGACAATGGCCGCGTGATGGATGTATGGGAGGCCACCAAGAACTCGGTCAACCTCGTCTACATCCGCATCATGCGCGATATCGTGCGGCATTACGCCAGCGCCTCGCCGGGGGCGGCGGCGCGCATCCTGGACGACGCCAGCAACCCGATGCGCGCAACCTATCTGATGCGTTTTGTCGACAAGGAAGGCCGCGTCTTCACCCACCGCTTCTACCAGCGCCACCAGGGCCGGACGGCGGCGCAGATGGCGGAGGACCTGTACGCCCGCGTGCGTGCCAACCCGCGCCGCTTCACCTCGGTGTTCCGTTATCTGGAACCGAACGCGAGCTTCGATGCGTACGTCGCCACGCTGCACCAGCAGGTTCCTGCCAGCGCCAGCCTCAGCCGGAAGACGCTCGAATCGCTCTACAAAACCCACGCGCCCGACGCCTACAATCTGGCCGACCGCGGCTACGTGACGCAGATTCACCCGCTGGAGCTGTGGGTGGTGCAAACCCTGCGCGCGGCGCCGAAGACCGACCTCAAGGCGCTCTATGAACAGGGCGCCGGGGTGCGCCGCGAGGTCTACAACTGGCTGTTCAAGACCAGCCGCAAGAATGCGCAGGACATCCGCATCCAGAGCCTGCTCGAAGTCGAGGCCTTCGACGGCCTGCTGCACGACTGGAAACGGCTGGGCTACCCGTTCGACAACATCACGCCGTCGTACGCCACCGCCATCGGCAGCTCGGGCGACCGCCCCGCCGCGCTGGCCGAACTGATGAGCATTCTGGTCAACGACGGCGTGCGCGCGCCGATGACGAGCCTCGTCGGCCTGCATTTTGCGGCCGACACGCCTTACGACACCCGCCTGTCGCCCAAGCCGGCCCGCGGCGAACGGCTGATGCCGGCCGAGGTGGCGCACACCGTGCGCCGCGCGCTGGCACGCGTGGTGGAGGGCGGCACCGCCGCGCGGCTGGCTGGCGCGCTCAAGGATGCAGCCGGCCAGCCGCTCGCCATCGGCGGCAAGACCGGCACCGGCGATCACCGCTTCGAGCGTTACGGCAAGGGCGGGCAACTGCTCGAATCGCGCGTGGTCAACCGTACCGCCACCTTCGCGTTCTATCTGGGCGACCGCTATTTCGGCACCCTCACCGCGCTGGTGCCGGGCGAGCAGGCCGGCCAGTTCGGCTTCACCAGTTCGCTCACCACGCAGATCCTGAAAACCCTGCTGCCCGCTTTGCAGCCGCACCTGTATCCGCAGCCGCCGGCGCCGCCCAAGCCGGCGGCGGCTGCCGCACCCGTCGCCGAACCGGCGCCCATCGCCCCGCGCATGCCGCTGAAGGACAAACCCGACGGCGCCACCAGCCAGGCCGACCCGCCCGCCAAGGAACCTTCGGCCGAAGGCGGTTTTCCGGAAGACCTCGAGCCCAGCGTGGTGGTGCCGGTGCCGCCCGCCCCCGCGCCAGCGGCCGACGCGCCGTGACGCGGGGCTTGGGATCGCGCACAAATCGGAATATGCTAAAAAGCTGCTTCTTCTGACTTGGCCATGAAAGACATTCATCCCCTGATCCAGCACCACGCCTCCACCGACCCGGACAACGTCAGCATCCCGGCTCTGCGGGTGCTGTCGGAAATCACCACCAGCCTGTCCAGCGACGCCAACGTCGAACAGCTGCTGGGGCGCTTCCTGTCGACCATGATCCGCCTGGCCGGCGCGCAGGCGGGCGCGGTGCGCGTCATCACCGACGACCGCACGCATCTGCGCCTGATCGGCTCGGTCGGCCTGCCGCCGGAACTGGTCGAACACGAGAGCATTGTCAGCGTCGATTGCGGCGTGTGCGGCAAGGCCGCGCGCGAGGTGACGGTGAGCAGCTGGAACAACGTCGCCTTCTGCAAGCGCCAGGCCAACGACACCTATTTCAGCGACACCTGCAACACCGTGGTGGCGGTGCCGCTGATGCACAAGAACCAGGTCATGGGCGTCTACAACCTGTTTCTGGACGAGGGCCACAGCGTCCCCGAGGACGTACGCCTGCTGTTCCGCTCGATCAGCGAACACCTCGGCATCGCGCTGGAAAACGCGCGGCTGACGCGCGAGAACATGCGCATCTCGCTGATGAACGAACGCCAGATGCTGGCCAACCAGATCCACGACTCGCTGGCGCAGACGCTGGCCTACGCCAAGATGCGGCTCACCGTTTTGAGCGACGCGATGCGCCACGAGGACTACTCCAAGGCCAGCCGCTACCTGGGCGACGTCGAGGAGGCGGTCGATCTCGCCTATGCCGACCTGCGCGATCTCATCACCCAGTATCGCGACCGCATCAATCCGCGCGGGCTGGTGCCGGCGATCCAGGAACTCGCCAAGAGCTTCCGCAAGAAGGCCAATGCCGACGTCGATTTCCTCAACCTGGTGCAGGACGTCTCGCTCACGCCCGACGAGGAAATCCAGGTCTTCCACATCATCCAGGAGTCGCTCTACAACATCGCCAAGCACGCGCGCGCGCGCCACGTCGTCATCACCTTCGACCTGGAAAACGGCCAGTACATCGTCAACGTCGCCGACGACGGCGTCGGCGTGCAGAAGAAAAACGACGAGTCTTCCACCCTCGGCAAGAGCTTCGGGCTGACCATCATGCGCGAACGCGCCGCCAAGCTGAACGGCAAGCTCACCGTGGAATCCCGCCCCGCCGGCGGCACCGTGATCCGTCTGGTCTTTCCCCAGCGCGCCGCGTCCCACCAACACAGCGAGCATCCCGCATGAGCCTCACCCGCATCATTCTCGTCGACGACCACACCCTGTTCCGCAAGGGTCTGGCCGAACTGCTCGAACAGAGCGGCAGCATCGAGGTCACCGCCTTTACCGGCAACCCCGACGACGTCGCCATGCTGCTGAAAGCGCACCGCCCCGACGTGCTCATCGTCGATCTCAACATGCCCGGCACCGACGGCATCACCCTGATGCAGCAACTGCGTGGCGACGGCTTCGCCCTGCCCATCCTCATCCTCACCCTCTCCGAAGCCGAAGACGATCTCGCACGCGCCCTGCGCGCCGGCGCCAACGGCTATCTGCTGAAAAGCATGGAACCCGACGAAGTGGTCGACGCCATCCTGCGCGCCCAGCGCGGCGAGACCGTGGTCGCTCCGGCGATGACCGCCAAGCTCGTCAAGCTGTACGACCAGAAAGGCCAGGACGCCGGCTCTCTGCTCGACGCGCTGACCCCGCGCGAACGCGAAATCCTCACCCACCTGGCGCGCGGCGAGTCCAACAAGGCCATCGCCCGCACCCTCGACATCAGCCACGACACCGTCAAGCTCCACGTGCGGCATATTCTCGCCAAGCTCAACCTGTCGTCGCGGGTGGAGGCGGCGGTGTTCGCGGTGGAGCACCGGGTGGCGCCGGGGGGGCGCGGCGAGGGGCGCTAAGGCCAACCACCCGCCGGGAAAACGGACTATCAATCGAAACAGGAAACGACATGAGCGACTTGCCCCCCTGCCCGAAATGCGGCTCGGAATTCACCTACGAGGACGGCGACCGATATGTCTGCCCGGAATGCGCGCATGAATGGCCGCAAGCAGCTGCAGCGGAGAGCGCCGAGCATGCGCGCGTGGTGCGCGATTCCAATGGCACCGAGCTGCGCGACGGCGACACCGTCAGCGTGATCAAGGATCTGAAGGTGAAGGGTTCATCGCTGGTGGTGAAGGTCGGGACCAAGGTGAAGAACATCCGCCTGGCCGAAGGCGACCACGACATCGACTGCAGGATCGACGGCATCGGCGCGATGGGCCTGAAGTCGGAGTTCGTGAAGAAAGTAAGTTCCTAGGACCACNCCCCCGGCCGCGGCGAGAAGCTGTCCAGCACCCGCAGGTAGCTGGCACGCGCCATGGCGGACGGATCGGACAGGTTCTTCTGGCTCATGCTGCCCTTCAGCTGGGCGACCGACGCGTATTCGCGCTCGGCCATCCAGCCTTCCATGGCGTGCAGGATTTGCGTCAAGCGGCCCGCTCCATGCTGCAGCAGACAGGAAGCCAGATGCACCACGTCGGCACCGACCAGCAGCAGCTTCATGGCTTCCTCATGGCTGTGGACGCCGCCGGTGGCCGCCAGGGTCAGCGAGGTGCGGCCGTGCAGAATGGATAGCCAGCGGATGCGCAGCAAGGCCTCTTCGGGGNGCGACAGATGCAGCCGGTCCACCACGTAGAGCTTGTCCAAGTCGATGTCCGGCTGATAGAAGCGATTGAACAGGGCGACGCCGTTCGCGCCCGCGAGCTCAAGCTGTTTCACGAAATGCGGCAGCGATGAAAAGAACGGCGACAGCTTCATGGCGATGGGAACGCTCACCGCCCGGCGCAGCTCGGTGAGCAGGCTGAGATAACGCGCCTCCACCGCCTCGCCGGGTTCCGTCATCTCCGCCGCGACGTGGTAGACGTTGAGTTCCAGCGCATCGGCGCCGGCCTGCTGCAGTTCGCGGCCCAGTTCCACCCAGCCGGACGGGGAGATGCCGTTGAGGCTCGCCACCACGGGAATTTCCAGGCGGCATTTGAGCTGATGCAGATGCGTCAGGTAGTGATCGAGGCTGCTGCGGAATTCACCATGATCGGGCAGAAAGCCGTCCTCCGCTTCGCAGCTCCCGAGGCCGGCATGCAGCAGAAAGCGATCCATCATCGCGTCCTCCGCCTGCAGCTCCTCCTCGAACAGCGAATACATCACCAATGCGGCGGCGCCGGCATCCTCCAGCCGCAGCGCCGTGTCGAGGTTGCGCGACAGCGGCGATGCCGAGGGCACCAGCGGGTTCTTGAGCTTGAGGCCGAGATAGTCGGTGGAAAGATCGATCATGTCAGGTTTCCGGTTTGGATTGATCGGCAGGCTTTTGCGCCAGTTCCCGATAGGCCTTGAAGCGCCGCTCGGCATCCTGCTGCGCCTGTTCCAGGAAGCGCTGCGCCGCCTCGGGATGGCTGCGCGCGAGCATGGCGAAGCGGGTCTCCGATTCCATGAAGGCCTTGATCGGCTGGGTCGGCGCGGCGGAATCGAGCTTGAAGGGATTGCCGCCCGTCGCCTCCAGCCGCGGGTCGAAGCGGAACAGCGGCCAGTGTCCGCTCTTCACCGCCATGTCCTGCTGGCGCTGGTTGTAGAGCATGTCGTAGCCGTGGGCGATGCAGGGGCTGTAGGCGACGATCAGCGAAGGGCCGGGATAGGACTCGGCCTCGTGGAACACGCGCAGGGTCTGCACGTCCTTGGCGCCGTAGGCCACGGTGGCGACGTAGGCGTGGCCATAGTTGCTCGCCAGTCTGGCCAGGTCTTTCTTCGCGGTGGCCTTGCCGCCGGCGGCGAACTTGGCGACCGCGCCGAGCGGCGTGGCCTTGGAAGTCTGGCCGCCGGTGTTGGAATAGACCTCGGTGTCGAGCACCAGGATGTTGACGTCGTAGGGCAGCGCCAGCACATGGTCGAGGCCGCCGTAGCCGATGTCGTAGGCCCAGCCGTCGCCGCCGATGATCCACACCGAACGGCGGATCAGCCATTCGGCGACGCTGGCGAGTTCCTGCGCGCGCGGGTGCCTCGATGCCGCCAGTTTCCGCAGCAGCACCGCGACGCGGCCGCGCTGCTCGACCAGGCCGGCCTCCTCGCGCTGGCCGGCATCGACCAGCGCGGCGGCGAGGNCGCCGCCGATCTCGCCGGCCAGTTCCCGCACCAGCTGCTGCGCGTAGCCCATCAGCTGGTCGGCGGCCAGCCGCATGCCGAGGCCGAATTCGGCGTTGTCCTCGAACAGCGAATTGCTCCACGCCGGGCCGCGTCCGGCGCCGTTCACGGTGTAGGGCGTCGACGGCAGGTTGCCGCCGTAGATCGAGGAGCAGCCGGTGGCGTTGGCGATCAGCATGCGGTCGCCGAACAGCTGGGTGGCGAGGCGGATGTAGGGCGTCTCGCCGCAGCCGGCGCAGGCGCCGGAAAATTCGAACAGCGGGTCGAGCAGCATGGCGCTGGGGATGGTGCCGTGCTTGATCGCGCTGCGGTCGAACTCGGGCAACCTGAGGAAGTAGGCAAGGTTGTCGCGCTCCTGATCGCGCAGCGGCGCGATCGGCGCCATGTTCACCGCGCGCCGGCTGACGTTGGACTTGTCGTGGATCGGGCAGGCCTCGACGCAGTCGCCGCAGCCGGTGCAGTCCTCTGCCGCGACCTGGTAGCTGACGCGGGTGCCGGCGGGGAAGTCCTTGCTTTTCGCCGCAACGTGCTTGAAGGTCGGCGGCGCATCCGCAACGGACGCTGCGCTGAAGGCGCGCGCGCGGATGGCGGTATGCGGGCAGACGAACACGCACTTGCCGCACTGGGTGCACAGATCCGCGTCCCACACCGGGATTTCCAGCGCGATGTTGCGCTTTTCGTATTGCGCGGTGCCGAGCGGATAGGTGCCGTCCGCGGGCAGCAGCGACACCGGCAAGGCGTCGCCTTTGCCCTGGTAGATCGGCAGGG
>JGI26534J51046_1002232_pt1 | contig 12667 bp, 15 predicted proteins | sample ThiBiot_750_plan_2_FD_51046 | JGI IMG/M metagenome (IMG submission 51046) | reverse complement strand
GCATCGTCTGGGTCTTGGGTTGCAACTTTCGGGGATCAACTACTAACGGTTGAAGGCTGCCACGCGTCGACCGGTTGCAGAGGTATTTCAGCACCCTGTTAGGCCAGCAGGATGTCCGAAGCGCCGCCGACGGCGGCGCTGCCTAGGTCCGGCAAAGTAGAGGCCGCCCGTATCGCAATCGCCAGATACGCTCGAGAACGGTTGCATGCGCAAGGTAGTCGGAGTCGACATCAGGCGCCAGTTCGCTACGAAGCTTGCCCAAGGTATCCATCGGCCTCATGTCTGCGAGGCTGGATCGGCTTCTATGACCAGGTGGTTTTCGGATGGATCGCAGATCGATCTCTCAAAGAGATTGAAGTGATTGAATGGTCGCTTCGGCAGCTGGGCCATTTGGCGGCTGAGGTTTTGTGCGTTGAGCTTGAGCGCCCGGCGAATTGACCGATGATGCAATGATGGACTCGACGATAAGCGCGTAGCCAGACTGCTTAAGGATTCAGCAATCGCACTCACCCTCAGGTGGCGGCCCGAGAGAAGATCTACGAGAGCCGCGGGCGACATCCCGCTGCTCATTCATGTGGTTGGTCATCAAGCGGGCGAGTTGCGGTCCGTTGATGACGGCCTTCTTGCGCAACGCAGCGAGGAGCTTGCCCGTGGCATCCAGCCGCCCGTCATCATCAGCCAGCCGCGTGATGGCCTCAGCAAACTCTTCAAGCTGCGTCCGCCTGTAGACAACACCGTGAGCCCTTGCCAACTCCACCACGAATGCCGCCACATCTTTCACCGGCAGTTGACTAACGTCATGAGCCAGCCTCGGTAGTCCACTGCGGCGCTTGCTCGGTCCCTGCTGCGAAGGTGCCGCAGCGCCGCCAGCCGGCACATCACTGTGCTGCCTTGCGTCTGGTGCCGGGCGCTCTTGGCGCGGCTGCGTTGGATGCTTCATCACAAAGAGATCAATGCTCGGCCGTCTTGAAGGGTTCCCAGATGAGGTCGCTCACATCCATCGCACCAATCAAGCCGCTGTGTATCACGCGCGCTTCGAGCAGTTGTCTGAGCAAATTGTCCTCGATCGGTGGCGCGGTCAGCGAGTAAACACGCCCCGACGTCGTCGTCAACGTCCGAGCTTGGCCATCGAGGTCGACGACCGGAGACGTCATACGAACCGCGCCGTTGTCCAAGACTCCCACGAGCTGACGGTGGCCCATGTGCTCGAACACTCGCCAAATGGAGAGCGTCACCACAGGCTGAGCGTCGATCGACGGCGCTAGCCTGAAGTTCAGGAACTCGACTTCAATGACCGTCATTCAAGTTCTCCGGTTGGATCAGAGACATTGCCAGGCGAACACGCACAGCCGAAACGCAAGCTCCCGCCAGGAAGACACGCTTTTAGCCTGTCTGGCACCGAAGACGGCATTTCCGCCAGCCGGGAAACGCAGCCTAACCATGCAAGACACCTTGGATTTCATCTCTCGCCGCTAAGACAACCCGATCCGGATCCGCGAGGAGTACGTCCTGAGGCCGTCGGCCCCCCAGGTAACTGTTGATCGACATGAACCAGTAAGCCATGCCCCATGCCGTCTTCGAGCCACAAAAGACGTCGAGCACTCTCTTCAGGCTCGCTCGTGGTCGATAGCCGTTGTCGGGGTCAAAGCCGTAGTCGGGAAAAAGATGCCCCTGTTCGGTCTCGATCGCGAAAATCCGGCCCGCGCGCTCCCATTGAATCGTTTGCGCGCTTGCCTCCGCCTGGGTACAGCGCGCCAAGGTCGCCACCTCGGCAACGCCAAGCCAATGACCCGAAGACATGACAGCCTGACGTGCGTCGGCTTGCATCCTGTCCTGGATCGTCAGCGCCGTTTGAAGCTGCGACGCGGGTGCGGGTGAGTTCATCACCGTCGGCACAGGAACATCGTGTGGCTTTTGCGAGTTTGCTCCGCTCATCTGTTTCTCCTGTCTGCTGATACTTTCGACGCCTTGGCCCCAACCAAAAAATCCTCCAGGTTGGCCCTCGGCACAGCAGGCATGTCAGCCCACTACGCCTGTGTACACCGAGGCCGCATCGCGTCCACCGGCGGTACCTTCAGACCTCTATGACCAGCCCCGGGTTGAAGACCTTGTTCTCTGGTTCGCCATGCCAGTTCATGTAACCCCGAGGATTGCACACGACACGACAGTCACCGACCGAGTAGTCGAAACTGTCATGCGTATGCCCGTGAGCCCAAAGCACAGGCCTCTCGAAGAATTCGGGAAGCATCTCGTTGACGAAAGCGGTCGATGCCCAGTCCTCTGCAAATCTCGCAGCCAGCGAGTTCCGGTGTGGCGCGTGGTGTGTGATCACCACTGTTCGCCCGTTGAAGGGCTCAACGAGCTTACGTCGCAGCCAATTGCGATGACGTCGATGAATACTCAGGGTGTCCATAGGTGTCAACCGCAGGACTACTTCCGAGACCATGCTGCCTGGCGGCTGGTGGCGGATCGAGCGGTAATCCTCCGTGTACTTCAACGCCTCCGCCATTCCTCGGCCCCGATCAGAAAGCATTCGAACGGGCTCGCCTGGAAAGCCTTGGTGGTCGATGCGAAGCTTGAAGTCGGTCCACAAGGTGCAGCCGAGAAAGCGTACCCGGTCGATCACGACCTCGTCGCAATCCAAAAAATGGACGTTGTGTTGCTTCGCGTTGGCGCGCATGAGTTTCAGCTCATCGCCCATGATGGTGTCGTAGAACTCATGATTGCCAGCGATTTGGATTGCGGGCTTGTCCGGTCCGACGCGCACGGGATTTCGGAGCCATTTCGCCACGCTGCGGCCGGGCTCGAGGATGTCCCCGGCGAAGATCGCCACGTCATAGTCGAGGGAGGAACTGATCTCGAACGGGTGTGAGTCCGAGTGAAGGTCCGACAAGATCAGCAACTTCATTTCAAGCGTTCGCCGAAGAGGTGGTCGGGAACATCGTGGGGCGGCACTTCGCTCGCGGAGCATTTTCTCTGCGTGGCCAGGCGAGGAAATCGCCCTTGTATCTGCGGCCGAGCACCTTGCATATCCATTGGAACGTTATCCTCTCGGTGGGTCACCCCACCACTCTGGCACGGTCTCGAACCTAATCCAGTTCCTCAGCGGCTGTGGACTTCGTGCCGCATTCTTGAGCTGCCATTCTTCGGGGAAATGCCGCAGGACAAACTTGATGCAACGGCGTAGCTCGTCCGCATTGGCTGCGGTGCTGAGTTCAGAAGCATCAGTGATTTCGCGAAGCAGGTTTCCTGAATCAGCGAAGGCCAGCAGGCGAGCTTTCGGAAGTGACGCTCCTTGATCACCGTTCTCGCCGGGCATACCCGCATTCAGATGCGATGGGTCGATCCAGCAATCGGTCAACCACTCCCGCTGCGAGATTTCTAGCTGGGCCGCTTCAGACAGCTGGATAAGCAGCGGGTAGTAACCCAACAGACTTCTGGCACGCGGCGATGCCCATGGCATGGGGATCGACATCCTGAATGTCGGGACATGCAACGCAGGATCACTGATCTCCAACAGCAAGTTCCGCATCTCGCCGAGTGCTCTCAGTCGCTCATCTGGCATCGTCATGGTCATGAACCCCTGACTCGTATCTGTTGGTCTCTCCCCTCTGAAGGCTCCAACACCGTCGAGGTCATGGAACGCTCAGAAGACCTTAAGCTATGACGGGGAAGGAGAAGAAGGTCATTGATGAAATTCCTCGTCGTTAGACAACCTTGAGTGCTGGTAGGAGATGCACTCGGCCGACGCGATGCAGTCTATTGAGACCATTCAGAACAGGCAAGTTGAAGGCAGTACCCTTAATGTCTGCTTGACGTCTAAATGCAGCTCGGACCGCCTTTGTTTTGCTTTTCATGGAATCCTGACCGCCGGGCCAGGTGCGTTCGCTTGAGAAAGGTGAACTCGATTACTCGTCCTACCACCTGGACCGGTCTGACCAGGCCGGCAATGCCCATCATCGCGGCCAGCGTGGCGCCACTGGCCAGCATCAGTTCCGGTAACTGCGCAGCCCTCGCTGTGCTGATGAACCAGGTCACGGCAAAGACGCGGGCCACGTGTCTGACTGCAGCGCGACGGCCAAGGCGATCGACTACAGCCTCAACCACTGGCAAGCGCTTACCGCCCAATGACTGCTCCTAGCGGCTATCAGCCCACAGGTTTGTCTCATGCCGGTATGCGACGAGTTGCTGTGCTCGCCGCCCAGGGGGCGGTCAGGTCAAGGTACGTTCCTTAGAAGAATGCGATTCAGTTCCCAAGGTGAAGTGACAGTCCGCTTACAGAGTTCCTGCGCAGTAGGGGGACTCAAAAGGTGAATCGCCCCGGGGCGATGCAAGGAGAATGAAGCCTCGCGCATCAGGAGGATCCCAAGAGACCAAACCCAGGTCACGAAGGAAGAATTCCTTGGGGACGGGTATCTGCCACAGGACAATCGGAGCATGAAGAACGCAGGCGATTTTGAGTACGTGAAATGCACCTGGTGCAGCTGGATTCATCGCGTCCTTGATGACGATGAAGTGGCAGGACTCAGCCCCGAACAGTGCCAGCGGTATGCAAGATGCACTCGCTGCGAAGGTGTCGCCTTCTCAGCGTCCAGCTGGGCTGAGGTCCCAGTGCTCGCGAACACGCCGCCGTTCGTTAGAAATCAGCCCTTAGCGAGACCATAAATTTGCACCGACCCGATGTACCGACAAAGGGTGGCTCGCCCTGAATTCAAGTTATGCAACCGCGCCTGATTGATCTGCAGTTGCCGCGGAAACCGGAGGGAAAGAAGCCGATTCAATTGGGCGCTGTATCACTCGCCGGTCGAGCTCCGCACATTAGCTTGGCTGCTTTTGTCGTGCGCTTTGCCGCGGCCTCCATGCGGTGCACGCTCCCTGCCATTCCGACAGTGGTCGCCCTTCCCGCAGCGGCCCAGTCCACCCCAGCCCCGAGGCCCGCCCTGCCGCCGAAGTCGCTTCTCGAGCGCGCAGATGCCACCAACAGCCGGTGTCGCGGCGGCTCAGGGGACTCACCGGCCACGGCCGTCGCGCTAGGGGCTTTGGGCATTGCGATCATTGGGAGGGCGTGGCTGTTCCGGCGACGCTTCAGGCCCACGCCAGCAGCCCAGTCCCGATCGCGAGGAGCATCGGTCGATGCCGGAGGAGTGAGCCTCGACGCGGCACGGACAGAACCCAGATGGGAAAGCCGCGGAGGTACTGCGCTGCCGGCGGGCCCGAGGCCGGAGCCCTGCAACCTGCTCGAGCAAGCCGAAGCGGCGGCCGGCCCACTGATCGTGGACGGATTCCGGTGCCACGCGGCTGTTGCGGGCGACGGGATGGCACCCACGGCGAAGACCGCGGACGCCCGCATCCTGGAGATCTACCGCCACGTTGGCACCGCCTTCCAGGAAGTAGCTAAGCGGCGAGGCGAGCACCTGCCTACGGGCGTACTGAACGCCGCCGTGCTGGGCTTCTTCCAGGTTGAGGAAATGGAAGGTTGTCTTCTCGATGCGCAACTGGCATACGAGCTCAAACTCTACGAAGCGCATGGCTTGCGCGAGGTCTACCGGGGTGCAGACCTGCGGCTGTTCTGAGATCGGAGATTCCGCATTCACGCGCAGTGTCATCCGGCGTCGCCATAGTTTCACTTTTCTCAGTTCGCCATTCGGTGCTTCGCACGCGGCGGCTTGCTCGCTCATCTGGCCGGCCTAGCCACAACCGCTGGTTTGACAAGCGCACTACCGCGGAGTGGAGCAACGTCCAGCAGTCGACCAGCACGCGGAACGGATTTAGCAAAAAATGCAAGCATCCGAAGCTGAGAACACGCAAAATTCGGTGCGTAGAAAGATCAAATATTTTTGAAGGGTTTCATTTGAGAAATATCAAAATATTTTCATCGTCTACTGAATTATTCTCGTGCTCTGTTGAGGAAGAGCCCCAGAAACAGGGCATTTCTTCTCACGCTCTTTTGATTTACCACAGTCTCCTGCGGTGTCAACCCCACCTCAGGAGACGATCATGAATGCTTTTGATACTCTTCATCCGACGGCCGCGTCATGGCTTCGCTCGAGCGCACTTGCGCCGTCAGTACCTGCCTATTGGCGCTACTTGACCGAGCGGCGCTATGCGCCCAACACGGCGAGGTCGTACCTCTGCTGCCTCGCGCACTTCGCGCGATGGATTCATCGATGTCGTCATCCGTTGGATGACCTCGATCACGCGATCGCCAGGTTCATCGATGAGCATTTGCCACGCTGTACTTGCCCGGCCCTAGCGCATCGTTGTCGCCACCAAGTTCGAGCTGCACTACAACACCTGAGAGTAGTTCTTGGGAACTCCGGGATCGTGACAGACAGACGTCGGACCGACCCGATTGAAGAGGCACTGCACCGCTATGACGAGCATATGCAACATGGCAGCGGCTGAACGCCAGATGGCCAGACCACAACGGCAGATGTGACACCTACCGCATAGAGCAAGCCCATGTCGCTGAGCGCCTGACGAAAAGCGTTGTCCACGCCGTAGCCAGCATCGGCCAGCACGCAGTGGCGCAGCGCGCCTTCCTCCAGCAGGGTGCGCAATTGCTGCAGCGCGATCTGCGTCTTCGTGGCGAATCGCACTTCATCGGGAACGCCGGCCTTGGCGCGGCGTTCAGAATCCGCCGCCCAGTCCTCGGGCAGGTACAGCTGCCAAGCCACGGGCAGGCTGCCCTGGTTGCTTGCTAGGGAGATGCTGACGGCCACCTGGCAGTTGTCCTGCTTGCCCAGCGTCCCTCAGTACTGGCGCGTGACACCGACCGAATGGCGACCTTTCTTCGGGAACCCGGTGTCGTCGATGATCCACCAGCCGCCTTGGCTGAAGTCCATCTTGGGCATCACCCACTGGCACCGCTGATCTCGATTGCACTGGCGCTAACAAGGGGGCGCACGAGGACACCAAACTCCAGTTTCACCGGTCTAGAGCGGGAATCAGAAGACAGGCGAAGTGTTCATCATTTTGGACATAACTTCGCTTCGCCGTCTAGAATACGCATCATGCCTGGAGTTCCGCCCGTCCTTTTTCCTTCCGAACGAAAGATCCTTTCGCAGCTTGGCGAACGCATCAAGCTTGCCCGTCTGCGCCGCAAGCTCAGCAGCACGACCGTGGCGGGGCGCGCCGGCATTTCGCGGACAACGCTTTACAAGTTGGAGACCGGCGAAGGCGCCGTGACGATGGGCACCTGCTTGCGCGTTTTGGCAGTGCTCGGGCTGGACAAGGATTTTGAGGCGCTGGCGTCGGATGACCGAGTCGGGCGAAAACTCCAAGATCTTGCAATGCAGACGGCTGGACATCGAAAGCAGAATGAAGTCCCCAAAAACCCCTAGAGCCGTCCAAACAGAAGAGCTAGAGGTCTGGCTGGACAGCGATCTTGCACCTGCGTGTCAGGTGGGGACGCTGTCGCATGATCGCGGCCAAGTCCGTTTCCGATACAACGAGGCGTGGCTCCGCGGTGGCCGCGCATTCGCCCTGGACCCTGACCTTTCGCTCGACGAAAGCACTTTTTTCCCACGTGCCGAAACCGGCAACTTTGGGGTATTCCTCGACTCGTCCCCAGACCGCTGGGGGCAGACCCTCATGAAGCGCCGCGAAGCTCTCGTCTCACGCGACGAAGGTCGGCCCGTGCGTTCTCTTTACGCCTGGGACTTTCAGATCGGCGTCCAGGACCAGACCCGCCAGGGAGCCTTGCGCTTCCGTCGGCCCGGAACCACTGAGTTCCTGGGGAACGAAACCATGGCGGCACCGCCAGTCACATCTCTGAGTGAACTTGAAGCCGTGGCGTACGAGCTGACCAGCCGTCGGATCGACAATTTGGACGCTCTGCGCAAGTGGCTGGCAGTGTTGGTGGCGCCTGGCGCATCGCTCGGCGGCGCGCGACCGAAGGCGAACTTCACAGAGAGTGACGGATCCTTGTGGATCGGCAAGTTTCCCGCTCGTGACGACGACAGAGACATCGGGGCGTGGGAGTACGTCGCTCACGAGTTGGCGAGAAGCGCAGGCGTCGACGTGCCGGAAGCAAAACTCGTTCGGCTGAACAACGTCTTTCACACTTTTTGCGTCAAGCGTTTTGACCGGGAAGGTGGCAATCGACGGTTCTACGCTTCCGCCATGACCATGCTTCGAAAAGACCAGAGCGAAGGCTCCAGCTATCTCGAGCTTGCTCAGTTTCTGCGAGTTCAGGGTGACCACGCAAGCGTGCAGCAGGACCTCAGACAGCTCTTCCGGCGCGTCGCGTTCAACGTAGCGATCGGAAATCGGGACGACCACCTGCGCAACCATGGATTCATCCTCGGGGAGGGCGGTTGGCGCCTGGCGCCAGCTTTCGATGTAAATCCAAACATCGACAAGGCCGAGCATGTCCTGAACATTGACGACATGGACAACAGGCCTAGTCTTGATCTGACACTTTCGACTGCTGAGTTTTACGAACTGTCCCCGCTGGAGGCGGCTGACATCATCAACGAGGTTGTTGCTGCAGTGAATGAGTGGCAAGAAGTCGCACAACGCATCGGTATTGCTCGATCGGAAGTGCTGATTCTGGAATCGGCTTTTCAGGCGCATGACGAGTTTGTCGCAGCAGCAGCGGCCACGCTCCCACGACGTCCGAAGCCGTAGGCCTCCTCAGTTGCTCGCGAGGGGTCTGCTACGTGCGCATGCGAGCCTAAAAGTTTGGCGCCAAAGCCATCGGCCTTGCCCGACGCGGTACGCGGCGAGCAGGTCTATGCGCGATGCCTGGCCTGTCACGCGCTGGCCGTCGACCGCGTCGGCCCCAGGCACTGCGGCCTGTTCGGCCGGCTGGCCGGCAGCGTGCCCGGGTTCGGCTATTCGGAAGCGATGAAGAGGTCCAAGATCGTCTGGAACGACAAGACGCTCGACAGGTTCCTGGTCAAGCCCCTGGCCATGGTGCCCGGCACCGCGATGACCTACGACGGCGTGCCCGATCCTGCGGACCGTGCGGACCTGATTGTTTACCTCAAGCATGCGGATGAGACGCCTCAGTGCACGGGCGCCGTGTCTTCGCACAGGTAGGTCGTGTAAGAACTGGAGAGGCAACTGGGACACTTCGCGCTGGGACACGAGAGTACGTCCGATGTCACTGTGGATGTGGGCCGGAATGCGGCAATGGCGGAGCAACAGGCGAACCAGTTTGCAGATGCTCTCCTCGCACCAGCCTGGCTGGTTACCGCGACGATGCGGCAAAAAAATTGATCTCGCAGCCACCTCCGGCCTCCAGCGATCGTCTATCAACTATCCCTCCGGTTGGGCATCAGTTACAAGGCGATGGTCAGGTCATTAGTGCGGCTCGGCCATCTTGCGATTGCCGACGCGAACCAGATTGTTAGCCGAGAGCTCCGTCAGGCAGGAGCGCCATCGCCCGCTCCGCGCGCAGCTCGGCACGGATGCGCGAAAAGTCGAACTCACCGCAGTGACCACGCTCCAGTCCGTCCACAGTGGGCAACATGACCGCACCATGTTGTACTGCGACCGCTTTATGTTGACTTAAACCGCACTTTGTTGACACGAACCACGCGAACGGGTGCGATCGGCCATCCAGAACGCGGGGCTGGAGTACCCCAACAACAAGAAGATCGTCGTGAATCTCGCGCCCGCGGACCTGCCGAAGGACTCCGGACGCTTCGATCTGCCGATCGCGCTGGGCATCCTCGCGGCCAGCGGGCAGATCGACAACGCCAGGCTGGCCGGGCATGAGTTCGCGGGCGAGCTGTCTCTTTCAGGCGAGCTGCGGCCGGTGCGCGGCGCCCTCGCGATGGCGCTGGCCCTGCACACCCGCGGCGTGGCCACGCGGCTGGTGCTGCCCCTGGACAGTGCGCATGAAGCCGCGCTGGTGCCCGGTAGCGAGGTCTACGGCGCCAGGCACCTGCTCGATGTGGTGCGGCAGTTCGTGGTCGACACCGAGGCCGCCTCGCAGTGGCCCGATCCGCCGCCAGACGGCTGGGCACGCGTTCATGCCGCGCCCGGTGCGAGCGCGCCCCGCTACGCCGACCTGGCCGACGTCAAGGGGCACGCGGGCGCCAAGCGCGCGCTGGAAATCGCCGCCGCCGGCGGCCACAGCCTGCTGATGATGGGCGAGCCGGGCTCGGGCAAGTCGATGCTCGCGCAGCGCTTCGCGGGGCTGCTGCCGGCAATGAGCATCGACGAGGCACTGGAGAGCGCGGCCGTGGCCAGCCTGGGCGGCCGCTTCGCGACGGAGCGCTGGATGCTGCGGCCTACTTCCGCGCCGCACCACACGTCCAGCGCGGTGGCGCTCGTAGGTGGCGGCTCTCCGCCGAGGCCCGGAGAAATCTCGCGTGCACACCACGGCGTTCTGTTTTTGGACGAGTTCCCCGAGTTCGCCCGCTCGGCGCTGGAGGCGCTGCGCGAGCCGCTGGAGACCGGCACCATCACCATCGCCCGCGCCGCGCGGAGCGCCGAATTTCCGGCGCGCTTCCAGTTGATCGCCGCGATGAACCCCTGCCCTTGCGGCTACCTGGGCTCCACCAAATCAAAAGCCTGCCGCTGCACGCCCGACCAGATCTCGCGCTACCAGGGCAAGCTCAGCGGCCCGCTGCTGGACCGCATCGACCTGCACATCGAAGTGCCCGCGGTGTCGGCGCAGCAGTTGCTCGATGCGCCTCCCGGCGAATCGACGGAAAGCATCCGCAGTCGGGTGATCGTGGCACGCGAGCGCGCGATGCAGCGGCAGGGCTACGCCAACCAGTCGCTGCAGGGCAGCGCGATCGACAAGCACGCGGGGCTCGACGATGCCGCACGCAAGTTCATGTTCAACGCGGCAGCCAAGCTGGGTTGGTCGGCGCGCAGCACGCACCGCGCGCTGAAGGTGGCGCGCACGATCGCTGATCTGGGGTCGGCGGAGGCGGTGCAGGTCGAGCATCTGGCGGAGGCTGTGCAGTATCGGCGGGCGCTGCGCGGGATCGCGTGAATTGGCCGCGCATTCACGGCCCGCACTCAACAGGCCAGTAGCATCAAACGATGCAGCCCCTCAGACCGACAGACCGATCCCTCACCTTCAACTGGATTTCAGCCGGCATGTTGATGAGCGGTCTCTTCCTGCCGATCGCCGCAACGGTGCTGGAACCCAGCTTCTGGTCAGACGCCTTCTATGCAGTCGCACTCATGTGCTGGGTCATATTGCCGGTGTGGTACCCGTGTTGCGCGATAAGAACGGGAGTCATCGGCGGCGGATACCGGGTCTTCAGACGGCAGGAACCTTTCAAGTTCTGGCTGGGACTTGCGACTTATGAGGTGCTTCTTCTCGTTTTGAGCATCGTCATCGCTTTGCCGGTCTACGCCAGATTCGCTAAAGATTAGGCTCGGCGATAGCAGCGCGCGCAAGCGCGACAAAGATCAGGCGGACGGGCATCCTTCATCCATGAGGGTCAATGTCAGTTTTACTTCGTGCCGCGCTTGCAGCTCTCTTTCGAACTGAATGATCTTTTCCGGGCGCGTGGCCCGGCAAGCCATGATCAAAACCCCGCTTGGCTTGAGCCGAACCACTTCATCTACAACGTGCGTGGCGAGCTCAGACTTGATGTCGCCAAGCTGATAAAGGTTCGGAAAAATATGAACCTTGGTGGGCTCAGCTGCGGCGAAGCAACCGACAAGTGCAACCGGAATCAAACCGGCAGGCCAGCGAACGAATCTCATCAAACTCCCTTTATCGCACCGGCTGCCGGTGCATCACCTCATTCTGGCATTCGAGCGCGAGCGCCGAGCGACCGACTGCTACTTGAACTCGTGACTCACCACAGGCGCCGACTTGCTGTCCTGCACCGTCACCCGCTGCCGGTACACCTCGAGGTCGCCATTGCGCACCTCGATGTTGTAGATGCCGGGGCGCAGCGGCAGCGACTTGAGCGGCGGGCTCACGCCGCGGTCCGCGCCGTCGACGAAAACCTGGCCCCACGGGCGGATGTTGAGCACCACGCGGCCCATGCCCGGCGCGGCGGCGGTCCCGTCCGGTGCAGCGGGCACCGTGGGCGGCGACAGCCGATTCAGTTCCGCAATTGCATTGCGCGCATCCCGGGCGTGCGGACCGCGGCGATAGCGGCGCAGGTACGCCTCGTAGCCTTCGCGCGTGTTTTCTGCCTGGGCCAGGCTCCAGTCTTCCGCCTCGGCGGTCGCAAGCGCTGGATCGACCGGTGTCGTGACTGGCGGGTTGACCGGCACATTCTCGATGGGGGTCAGCGGTCCCGTGGCGGGCGTTGCCGGTGCACCAGCCGCGGGTGCAGGCGCAGCGCCAGCGACTGTCGTCCCGGCAGGCGCTGAAGGAGGCACCGCATCCGCGACGGGCGCGGCAGCTGGCGCACCCGCATCGGCGGCTGGCGCGGCGGGCATCACCGCGGGCGGCGAGGTGTTGCTCGACATAGGCGAAGCCGGCGGTGGCACCGGCACCATCGCGGTGGTTGTGTCTTGCTGCTTCATGCCCGAAGTCAGGCGCATGCCGATCCACCAACCCACGGCCACGAGTGCGATGACCAGCACGCCCACCAGGCCCCAGCGCGGCCGTCGCGCGGCGGCCTTCTGCGTCTTCTTGGCGGTCGGTGTCGGCGCCGCTTCCACGGCGGCCACCGGCACAGGCTCCAGCGGCACCGGAGCCGACATCGGCGAAAACTGCTGCGGCGCCAGCGGC
>JGI26534J51046_1002132_pt1 | contig 13369 bp, 8 predicted proteins | sample ThiBiot_750_plan_2_FD_51046 | JGI IMG/M metagenome (IMG submission 51046) | reverse complement strand
GGAATACCCCTGATCTTGATCGACTTATCACTCATGTGACTGTGACGTCGCGGACTGACCCACTGTTTGGGCTGCAACTTGAAGTGCTCCAGTTGGTTTCTGATCGAGGTTCACGCTGGGTGACGGTTCGAACACCGAACGGCAGTAGAAAAAACATCTGCCGAACCGCTACCGATCTGGTTGAGGCTCTGCCCGACTCAAAATCAACTCCGTTGGTCTCAGGAGCGGTGCTTCTGCGAGTCGTTAGGCAGATTGAAGCGTTATCGCTGCATCTGGATGAGGACAGCCGCAATGACGAGAATGAAAGGCGTGCCGCCGACGCTGCCGAATGTCTGGATTCATCTGCCGGAACTGACACGACGAAGGCTTGCAGTTCAGATCGCGCGGGCATTACGCGCGACGACAAGCGCTCGCGCCGGTGATCCCGATGTTGAGCACCCTTCCTTCAGATGATCGGATCAGCACCGCCCATCACGCGAAGCTGGCCTATGTTTATGTTCGGCAATCAAGCGTCGGCCAAATCCGACACCATCAGGAAAGTACGGCGCTCCAATATAGGCTAGTTGATCGTGCGATGGGCCTGGGCTGGCCGCGTGATCGAATTGAGGTCATCGACGACGATCTGGGCAAGTCAGGTGCTGATGCCCATCAGCGCTTTGGCTTTCAACGCCTGATCGCAGAAGTCGGCCTTGGCCATGCCGGGTTGGTGCTCAGCTATGATGCGTCACGCCTTGCCCGCAATAACAGCGACTGGCACCAACTGCTCCAGCTATGTTCGATGTTCCGCGTCTTGATCGCGGACGCCGAGCGACTTTATGATCCTGGCCTTTATCATGATCGACTTCTGCTGGGGCTGTCGGGGATCATGAGCGAGGCTGAGCTTCACCAGATCCGCCAGCGGCTGCACCAAGGGGAGCGCCAAAAGGCGGCGCGGGGCGAATTGCGCATGCCACTTCCCGCTGGACTGACGCACGTGCCAGGCGGCGGCATCATGCTAAATCCTGATGGCGAGGTGCAGGCGCGAATCCGGCTGGTGTTTGAGAATTTTGTGAGGCTGGGAAGCGCTAAGGCAGTCGTGCGTTATTTGCGCGAGACTACTCTTGCGCTTCCGGTTCGGCCACTTCGCGGGCCTGCACCGCATGCTGTGGTCTGGCGCGATGCCAGCGACGCGCGCGTACGCGCCATTTTGAAAAACCCCGCTTATGCAGGAGCATATGTTTATGGTCGCAGATGCGCAGCACCGGAACGGCGTGGACCGGAATCACTGTCCCCGACCAAGGCAGTGCCGCGCGAGGAATGGGAGGTCTGTATAAAGGATGCGCATCCAGCATATGTCAGCTGGGAGGAATATATGAGCATCAGCGATCACCTTGCTGACAATGTCGGCAATTACCGTGCTGGACACCGCGGTGCGCCCCGTCGAGGGCGCGCGCTTCTTCAGGGCATTGTCATGTGCGGCATTTGCGGCCGCCATATGAGGCTTAACTACTCGGGGCCAAAAAGCGATTATCCGGTTTATCGCTGCCATTCGGAAGCCGGCATGTGCGCGGGCCAGTACTGTCAGGAGGNACGTGCGCCCGGAATTGAGGCAGCGGTCGAACGCCTGTTCCTCGCGGCGCTGTCACCCGACCAGCTAGCCATAACGCTGGCGGCGCTCGACGAGATCGACGACGATGCCCATGCGCTCGAACGTCAATGGGCGCTAAAGCGCGAACGCGCAGCCTATGAGGCAGAGCGTGCCCGGCGCCAATATAGCGTGGTAGAACCCGAGAACCGCCTGGTGGCGCGTTCGCTGGAAAGCATCTGGGAGGACAAACTTCGTGAGGCCGAGAGGGTCGAGCAGGATTATCAGCGATGGAAGGCTGAACAATCGGCAGTACTCAGCGCTGAGGACCGTGCCCGCATCGCAACCATGGGCATCAAACTGCCGGAACTGTGGAGCGCTATCGGCAATGCCGAACGCAAGGCAATCATACGGCTGGTCATCGACAAGGTGGTTGTTGACCAGCGCCGGGCCAAAGGCATGGTCTGGGTCCGTATCCTTTGGCAAACCGGTGCTTCAACCGAGCATTGGGTGATGCGCGGCACACAATCCTATAACGAGGCGGCACACGCAGAACAGCTCGAGGAGAAGATCCGCGAACTGAATGCCGCAGGCTGCATGGACGCCCAGATTGCGGCCGATCTCAACGCTCAAGGGTTGCCCAATTGCCGAGGCGGTCTGTTCGATCACGGCACCATCCATTTGCTGCGCAAGCGCTGGGGCATCCCCACGGTCAAAATCAACGGCGTCGGGAACAATCCGTCACGCTGGCCGGATGGGAGTTACTCGGTACAAGGCGCGGCCGATGCTATCGGTGTAACCGCGCAAACAGTGTTCAAATGGCTCAAAAAAGGGCATCTTCAGGGGCGACAGCTCGCCCCTGGTCAGCCTTGGCAAATCGACCTGACCGACGACCAGATCCAGGTGCTGCAAACGAAAATACGACGGACGAACCCTTCAAGGAGACAGGCATCATGAAACACTCGGTGATGCCAAGATGACCACCGCCCTGCTGGATCGGCTTACTCACCATTGTCACATCCTCGAAACCGGCAATGACAGCTTCCGCTTCAGGGCCAGTTCCGCCGCTCCCAAAGCCAGAAAGGGATAAACCCAAACCTTGACCTTGCCCGTTCTGGGCAGCACATACCCCGCATCAACCCGGGTCAATTCTCAGTGATAATCCCGGGTCAATTCTCGGCGCTACTCAACACTGCGCCGCTTTGCTGCCGAGTTGACCGCCGTTTCCGGGATCGGCCTCGTCACGCTTGAGGCGGTCGAAATCCTGAGCGGGCCAACGGACTTTCAGGACGAGGAACTCGCTGATGGCTGACAAGGCCAAGTTCGACGTTCCGCTGGTCTTGCCCGAAGTCCACGACGCGGCCGACCGCTGCGTTGAGCGGCTGCTGGCGGTGCTGAAGGCGCGCGACGGTGTAAATGACGCGCATGTCGCTGAGTCCAATAGCGACACGCCGGTTCTGTGCGTCCACTTCAATCCCGGCACACTGTCGCTGCCCCAGGTCCGCTCGATCGTCGAGGCTGCCGGCGCCGACATATCGGCGCGTTTTGGCCATGTGGTCTGGGAACTGGGCCAGACGTTTTCTGCCCGCCAGGCCAACCGGATCAGCGATCAACTGGCAAAGACCCCCGGCGTGCTCGAAGCCGGGGTCAGTCCGGCGGGGGTGGTTCGGGTCGAGTTCGACCGGAACCTGATCGACGAACCGGCAGTCCGGGCGGTATTGCAGAGACTGGGGCTGCGCCACAAGACCGTGGTCGAAGACGACCATGCCGGGCATGATCATGGCCCCGGCGAGCATAGTCACGACCACGAGCATGGCGGAGTCTTCGGCTCTTGGACCGAACTGGTCTTCGCGCTCGGCTGTGGTCTCATGCTGGCCATCGGGTTCGCCATTAATAGGTTCGCCGACGCACCCGTATGGCTTCCGCTGGGCTGCTACATCCTTGCTTATGGGCTCGGCGGCTTCTTCACGCTGCGCGAGGCGTTCCAGAACCTGAAGGCCCGGCGTTTCGAGATCGATACGCTGATGCTGGTCGCGGCCGCCGGTGCCGCCGCGCTTGGCGCCTGGGCGGAAGGTGCGCTGCTGCTGTTCCTGTTCAGTCTAGGCCATGCGCTTGAGCACTATGCGATGGGCCGGGCAAAGCGTGCTATCGAGGCCCTGTCGAAACTCGCTCCCCGCACAGCTATGGTCCGACAAAGCGACGGGACGACCCGCGAGATGCCGGTCGAGCAGCTTGCCCTTGGCGATGTTCTCGCCGTTAAGCCCGACGGGCGCATCCCTGCCGATGGGTTCGTGGTCAGGGGCACCAGCGCGGTAAACCAGGCTCCGGTGACCGGCGAGAGCATGCCGGTCGACAAGCGGGCGGTGATGGACGATGCTGCCGCGCGCGCGAATCCCGACCGGCTAGAGGCCGCCTACCGGGTCTTTGCCGGAACGATCAACGGCAGCGGTGCGCTCGAAATCGAGGTCACCCGCCTTGCCAGCGAGTCCACCCTTGCCAAGGTAATCAAGCTGGTCAGCGAGGCCGAGACGCAGAAATCGCCGACCCAGCGCTTCACCGACAAGTTCGAACGCTACTTCGTGCCGACCGTGCTCGGACTCACCGTCCTTCTGCTTTTTGCCTGGGTGGTGATCGACGAGCCGTTTCGCGCGAGCTTCTACCGCGCAATGGCGCTGCTTGTCGCGGCAAGCCCCTGTGCGCTCGCTATCGCGACGCCCAGCGCGGTGCTTTCCGGCGTGGCCCGCGCCGCGCGCGGCGGTGTCCTGATCAAGGGCGGCGCGCCGCTCGAACTGCTTGGCTCACTGGATGCGATCGCATTCGACAAGACCGGCACGCTGACCAAGGGCGCGCCGCGTATCCAGGAGATCGTGGCCGCGCCTGGCATCGACAAGCAGGATCTGATAGCGGTCGCGATTGCGGTCGAGAGCCTGAGCGACCATCCGCTCGCGCAGGCGATAGCCCGTGATGGACGGGACCATATTGGCGATCGTTCGATTCCCGAGGCGATCAACATTGAGAGTCTGACCGGGCGCGGCGTGACCGCCGAAGTGGGTGGTCAACGGGTGCTGATCGGTAAGGCTGAGATGTTCGGCACCGAGGGGATCGACCCCTTGTCCGCCCCGATGGCTGCCGCGATTGAAAAATTGAGGGCAGGCGGCTTTACCACCATGGTCGTGCGCCGCGGCGATAGTGACCTTGGTGCCATTGGTCTCCTCGACACGCCGCGCGAAAGCGCGCGCGACGCACTCTATCAGCTGCGGAAACTCGGTATCAAACGCATGGTCATGCTCTCGGGCGACCACCAGCGCGTCGCCGATGCTGTCGCCCGCCAGGTTGGGCTCGACGAGGCCTGGGGCGATCTCATGCCAGAAGACAAGGTCGTCACGATCAAGAAGCTGCGTAGCGAGGCGCAGGTTGCGATGGTCGGCGACGGGGTCAACGATGCGCCTGCCATGGCGAGTGCTACCGTCAGCATCGCGATGGGGGCGGCAGGTTCCGATGTGGCCCTCGAAACCGCAGATGTGGCACTTATGGCGGACGACCTGTCCCACCTGCCGTTCGCGGTGGGTCTCAGCCGCAGCACGCGTCGGATCATCCGCCAGAACGTGTTTGTCAGCCTTGGCGTCGTGGCTTTGCTTGTACCGGCGACTATTCTGGGTCTGGGAATCGGGCCGGCGGTTGCCATGCACGAAGGTTCAACGCTGATCGTCGTGTTCAACGCCCTGCGATTGCTTGCCTACCGTGATCGCACGGCCGGCAACTAATGAAGGAGGTGACAAAATGACCAACGGAAGATGGAGATTTCGCGGCCTGCCACTTGGAGCCGCTATATTTCTGGCAGGAGGATGTACGACACTTCCACCTGTCCCAGCGCCGCTTACCGCGAAAGCCAACTCGCGGGTCGAAATCCGTTCGGTCTATGCTCACGCGGCAAAGGATGGGGTGACCGTGGGCGGATTTGCCCGTCGGCGGGGCTTCGGTTTTCTGCCAGGGGGAAGTCATCTTCACGTGACGGCGTTCCGGAAAGATGGGACTAGACCTGTCGAAGGTGATGCGTCCTGGCATCCGCCGGTGCGCCATCGGACGCTGATATCATCTTATCAGGCAAGACTGCACGCCATCACATCCGAAGAGATTGCACGGATCGAGGTCGAATTTCGAGAAATTCGCGACTAGTCTTGAAGTCTAAACTTAATTCTAGCCCGAACTGGCATCAGGAGAGAGCCGGCTAGGGCTTTGCTAAGAAGTCGGGGCATCGGTACCGGTCAAATTCTAAGGGTGGCATGCGACCTGTTGGCCTTGACCCCTGATCGCATGCTGGCGTTAAAACCCTTTTCAACAGCAATCTGCACTACCCTGGCGCAATTTCGTGACTGTGCCTTGCCTGCCGTCCCAATCGACTTCAAACGATACGTGATCTCCCACCTTAAATCCTTGGAGGACTTCCGGATTGGCGGAGAAGCCCATTTTCATTGCCGCCCATTGTAGAGCCGGAATTTCCTTATGGTCGAGCGTGATTGTCCCTTTGGCGAGATCGACTGCGGTGATGGTTCCGGTGCTGGCGCCATGAACAATCGCAACTGCATCCACAGTGCTTTTGGGGGTGCTCTTGCTGCCCGCTGGAGCAGTTGTGGCACTCGACGATTCGGGTTGCTTGTTGCAAGCGGCAAGCGAGGCCAACAGTGCAAGACTGGAGGTGATGATCAAACCTGACTTCATAGTGCTTCTCCTTCGGATTGATTGCGAAATTGGGTGCGTCGGCGCATCAGCAGGTAGGCCGCAGGGATGATCAGCATCGACAGGAGGGGCGCCGTCAGCATGCCGCCGACCATCGGTGCGGCGATCCGGCTCATCACTTCCGAACCTGTTCCGCCACCTGCCAGGACGGGGAGCAGGCCGGCGAGGATCACCGCAACTGTCATGGCTTTGGGCCGGACGCGCATCACAGCGCCATCGCGGACCGCCCCCACTACGTCGTCATCGCTGTGCGCCTCCAGCGCGTGTTTGAGGTAAATCAGCATGACGNCCCCGAATTCGGCCGCGACGCCCGCGAGCGCAATGANCCCCACAGCGGTCGCTACCGACTGGTTGTAGCCGAGCCAATAGAGCAACCACAGACCGCCGGTGAGGGCAAAGGGCAAAGTGCCCATGATCAGCAGCGCTTCATCCCAGCGCCGGAAAGTCAGGTACAAAAGCCCCAGAATGATCGCGAGCGTCACCGGGATTACCAGCTTCATCCGCTCCTTGGCGCGGATGAGAAACTCGTACTGACCAGTATAGGAAACGCTGACGCCGGGGGGCAGCTTGACCTTTGCGGTAATGACGCGCTGGATGTCGCCCACCATGGTCTGCATGTCGCTGCCCCGGCCATCGACATAGATCCAGGTCACAGGTCTGCCGTTCTCGCTGCGAAGCATGGGCGGCCCCTCGCTGATATCGATCCGGGCGACACTGCCGAGAGTGATTTGCTGGCCGGCAGGGGTCAGCACCGGCAGGCTTGCCAGTTTGTCCGGACTGTCGCGGATTTCGCGGGGGNAGCGGACCTGGATCGGGTAGCGCGCCAGCCCTTCGACTGTCTGCCCAACCGTTTCGCCGCCAATCGCGCCCGACACCACCGACTGGACATCGGCCACATTGAGCCCGTAGCGGGCTGAGGCGGCGCGATCGACCGTGACGTCGATGTAGCGCCCTCCGGTCAGCCGCTCGGCCAGCGCCGAGGCGACACCCGGCACCGTCCGGACGACCTGCTCAATCTGCCTTGCAGTGCGATCGATCTCGGCGAGGTTCGAACCGGCGACCTTGATCCCGACCGGGCTCTTGATCCCGGTCGCCAGCATGTCGATGCGATTGCGGATCGGCGGGATCCAGAAGTTGGCAAGGCCCGGCACCTTGACCCGCGCATCGAGCTCCTCGACCAACTTCTCGGGGGTCATGCCGGATCGCCATTGCTCTCGTGGCTTGAAGCGGATGGTCGTCTCGAACATCTCCAGCGGGGCAGGATCGGTTGCGCTCTCGGCGCGTCCGGATTTACCGAATACGCTCTGAACTTCAGGCACGGTCTTGATCAGCCGATCGGTCTGCTGAAGCAGCCGCCCGGCCTCGGCCGGCGAAATCCCCGGCAGCGCCGACGGCATGTAGAGCAGGTCGCCTTCGTTCATCTGCGGCAGGAACTCTCCGCCAATCCGCGACATCGGCCACAAGGTGGTCGCGAAGATCAGGGCTGCGATCACGAGCGTGCGCTTGGGGTGAACGAGCACCCAGTCAATCGCCGGACGGTAAATCCGCGTGAGCCAGCGATTGATCGGATTGGCCTCCTCGCTGGGTATGCGTCCCCGGATCAGGAGCCCCATCAGCACCGGAATGAGCGTGATCGAGAGCAGCGCCGCGGCCGCCATGGCATAGGTCTTGGTAAAGGCGAGCGGCGAAAACAGCCGTCCTTCCTGTCCCTGAAGCGTGAAGATCGGCAGGAACGAGAAGGTAATGATCAAGAGGCTGAGAAACAGCGCCGGGCCTACCTCGGCCGCAGCCTGCGTGACCAGGCGCCATCGCGTCGCCGTGTCCAGTTCGCTATCGGGATGCTCGTGCTGCCAGCGTTCGAGGTGCTTGTGCGCATTCTCGATCATCACGACCGCCCCATCTACCATCGCCCCGATGGCGATGGCGATGCCGCCGAGCGAGAGGATATTCGCGTTGAGGCCCTGCAACCGCATGACGATGAAGGCCATTAGGATGCCGAGCGGAAGCGTCAGGATCGCGACGAGCGCCGAGCGGGCGTGCCAGAGGAACAATGCGCAGACGAGCGCGACGATGACGAACTCTTCGAGGAGCTTGTGTCCGAGGTTCTCCACTGCCCGGTCGATCAACCCCGAGCGGTCGTAGGTCGGCACTATCTCGACGCCCGGCGGCAAGCTTCTTTTCAGTTCATCGAGCTTGGCCTTGACCCCGTCGATGACCGCGCGGGCGTTCTGGCCCTGGCGCATGACGATGACTCCGCCAGCCACTTCGCCGTCTCCGTTCAATTCGGCAATGCCGCGACGCATTTCCGGGCCAATCTGGACCGTCGCGACATCGCCCAGCGTCACGGGAACGCCTCCATCGGCGCGCAGCGGAACCGCACGGAAGTCGTCGAGCGTCTTGAGATAGCCGCTGGCACGAACCGTATATTCGGCGCCGGCCATTTCCACGCTGGACCCGCCAGTCTCCTGATTGGCGCGCTTGAGCGCCTCAGTGACCTGCTCGGTGGTAACCGCATAAGCCGCCAGCTTCTGCGGATCGACGATCACCTGGTACTGCTTGACCATGCCGCCGATGCTGGCGACCTCGGCCACCCCCGGCACAGTCTTCAACTCATAGCGCAGGAACCAATCCTGCAAGCTTCTGAGCTGGGCAAGGTCATGGCCGCCCGACCTGTCAACCAGCGCATATTCAAAGATCCAGCCCACCCCCGTGGCGTCGGGCCCCAGAGCCGGCTTGGCCCCCTCGGGTAGACGGCCTTGCACTTGGCTCAGATACTCAAGAACGCGGCTGCGCGCCCAATAAAGGTCGGTGCCGTCGTCAAACAGCACGTAGACAAAGCTGTCGCCGGTGAACGAATAGCCGCGCACGACGCGCGCACCGGGCACCGACAACATGGTCGAGGCGATCGGGTATGTAACCTGGTTTTCGACGATCTGCGGCGCCTGACCGGGATAGTTGGTGCGAATGATGACCTGCACATCGGAGAGATCGGGCAAGGCATCGACCGGCGTAGTCCGGACCGCGTAAAAGCCGAGAACACTCAGCACTGCTGCCACAACAAGCACCAGATTACGCCAGCGGACAGAGCCGCGGATGATCGCGGCGATCATCGCACATCTCCGATCGGCCGTGCCGGAACACCGCTCAGGCTTGCTTCGGAATCAAGCAGGAACTGCCCCGATGCCGCCACCTTCTCGCCTGGCGCAAGCCCGGTAAGGATTTCTGTTCTGCCCCCGCCCTCGCGGCCAAGCCGGACCTCCGCTGGCCGATAGCGTCCGTCGGCGAGGGCAAGAATGACGAGATTGCGCGCGCCGGTGCGGATGACCGCCTCGCTCGGCACCAACAATCCGGGTTGGCCTTCGTCGCCGAGCGCCACGGTGGCGAACATGCCGGGGCGCAGCAGGCTGCCGCTGTTGGCCAGTTCGATCCGCACCGTGAGAGTCCGGCTTTCGGCCTGCGCTGTCGGCAGGATCGCAATCACGCGGCCCGCGAGGTTTTGGCCGGGAAGAGCGGCCAGCGTCACGTTTGCGCGCTGCCCGACCCGAACAAGGCCCGCCTGCGCCTGCGGCACGGCGGCATTGACCCAGACCGTTCCGATCCCGTTGACCTGTGCAAGGGTCTGGCCTGCCACGAGCGTCATTCCCTGCCGTCCATCAAGCGTCTGGATGACCCCGCCGATTGGCGACGTGATGGTAAGAACGGCGCTCGTTCGCCCGCTGCGCTCCACTTGCCCGATGAGCTGCTCGGGCATGCCCAGTAACCTCAGCCGCTGGCGTGCCGCCGCGGTAAGGTCGGGGCGGCCAAGGCGGCGGACCGCGAGATACTCGCCCTGCGCGCCGCCCCATTCGGGCAATTGCAGGTCCGCTATGGGCTCGCCCGCACCGATAACGTCGCCCGGCGCCCTGCCATAGACACGGGTGATAAAACCGCCCGAGCGCGCCTGGATGATGGCGACATTGCGCTGGTTGAAGTCGATCGTGCCGGTGACCGTGACCGATGAAGGCAGTGTGCCAATCTCCGCCGTGACCACACGCAGGCCAAGGCTCTGCCGGACAGCCGGGTCGATGCTGACCCCCGGGGCCGTGGCGGTTGCAGCCCCTTCGTCGGCATATTTTGGGATGGTTTTCATCCCCATCGACGACAGTGAATTGGGGTTGTCGTAGTGCTCGGCGGGTACCATCGGATCGTACCAGTAAAGGATCTTGCGCTCCGATCCGGCGCCCGTCACGGTACCGGGACTGCTGCTATGACCGAGCCAATACCCGCCCGCGCCTGCCGCCAGGGCGATCGCCAAGATGCCTGCGCCCCAACGCGCGGTCTGCTTCGCGTGCCAGTTCATGGCCGCACCTCCATGTATGTGTAATTGATCCGGACCGCGTCGCGCGCGACATCAGCTTCGCGGGCGAGTGCATCGACTTCAGCTTCGGCAAGAGCGAGGCTCGAGAGGAGCGCGCTGCCGAGATCGAGCTTGCCTGCGGCATAACTCGCCATATCCAGCTCGGCCCGCCGCTTGGCGAGCGGCACGAGTGTAGCCCTGGCGTTGTCGAGTTGCCGGCGATGCATGTCGTAATCGGCAAGATCGGACGTGAGCCCCGCATTCAGATCGCGTTCGCCCGAAGTGCGGCTGAACCGTGCCCGGTCCGCCTCGGCTTCGCGGGCTGCTATCAGCGGATCTTGCCGTTTGCGCGAGAACAGCGGCAGATCGATACTGACGCCGACGGAAACCATGTCGCCATAGGCCGGATCGCGCCGGCCATAACTGGTGCTGACCCGCCAATCCGGCCGCTTTGCTGCGCGGGCAAGATCAGTCTCTGCCTCGGCGGCAGCGACATCGGCATCAAGAGCGGTCAGGCGCGGAGTTGCGCCAATACCGCCCCTCAGCCGTTCACGTTCGACCGTGAGCAAGGGCGGATCGCTGCTAACGTCAGCATCGGGATCGCCCGTCAGGCGCGCGAGCCGGGCTTGCGCCTTGGCCACCTCAGCCTCAAGCTGAGCTTGCCGGTCATTAACCGCCGCGCGCAACTGCTCGGGTTCATAGGCCTGGCTTGGCCGGGCTGAACCCGAGGCAAGCCGCGCCGTAACCGTAGCCTGTAAATCGCCAAGACTCGCATCAAGGCGCCGCAACTGGGCAAGGCGACGTTTGGCATAGTAAAGATCGATCCAGGCAAGCGCCGTTTCCAGGCGGACGTCTTGCGCCGTGACCGCTTGTCCAGCTTCCGCCGCGCCGATCGCAGCCCGCGCGCGGGTTTGCTCCGCCCGCCGCTTGGCCGGGTTGGGGAATGCTTGTTCGACCCCGATCCGTGCGGTGGTCATGCTTTCATCACGCGGACGAAAGGCTGGCGGGCCCGAAATCGGAAAATTATCGATGCCAACGGACAAGGTGGGATCAGGAAGCTGGCCGGCAGCAATCGCACGAGCGTGCGATGCGCGGACGCTGGCCTCACTGACTTTGAGCGCAGGTGCTGCGTTCGCCGCTCGTTCGAGCGCGGCTTCGAAAGTCAGTGGTTCCGCACCTGCCGCGCAAGGCAGCGCAGTGGCCAAGGCCGGTGCCAGGAATAATATACGCATGCAATTGTCTTCCGGTCTGCACGTGCGAGGCCGATTGCGAAGGACTGCCTTTGGCGAATCGGGCGCCGGTGAAGCGAGGGAACTTCACCGGCGCCACGTGCCCGGCCGTCGTGTCTTATCGCTATCGGCCAGGCAATTGCTCAACCTGCCTGCGGCGATCCGGTCCTGTCACAGTCATGCGGCAGCCGGCTCACCAGGTTTTTGGGTGGCGCCAGTCGGATATCCATTTCGCGTAAACCATCTTGAGGGGAGGCCCCAAGTGGATGCATCGCGGGCGCGGATTGACGTGGATCCTTCGGTCCGATGGGCAGAAGCTACGGGGTCGGCAAAGCCGACGTAGCCCGCTCAGCGATCAGCCGATGTGCGCCGGAGGCTCAGGCTCGGGCGGAACCGTACGTCCCCACAGTGCCGCAACAGGGGACACGACAGGTTGGAAAAGCGTCAGGGCCTGAACGTCATCAACAACCTTGCCGGGGAGTAAAGCCAAGGGCACGGTGCAACCCATTTTTGCGATGCATTCCGGGGTCATCCCTTGGCAGGGTTGGTCATCCGATGATGGCTGAACGGTAATCCCCATTGCTTTGGCGCAGTCGGGGTCCATTTGGGTCGTTTCGGATTGTACCGGTTTGAGGGTCATCTGCGCGAAAGCTGATTCCTGCCCCAGAAGGCCAAGGATTGCTCCAATAAGAAGCAGGAAGGCGAGCCGACGATCCATGTTATGTCCTGTCTGGCACGAACAGCACAGCGTGGGAAGCAAAAATCACCAATGACGGGGCATTCCTGCATGCTGCTATGTCCATAATTAAAACGTATCGCGCAACACGCTGCAGGAATTATCATATATTCCGACTGTTCGCTCGCATTTGGGATTGACCGTTATGGCCGAGTAAGTCTGCCGTTGCGCAGCACCCTGCAACACCACCCGCTGGTTGTATGACCCAGGGACACACGGGCGAGGTGCTTGGCATCAACAACGGCCTGGTTTGCCGCCGCAGCAGTCCAGAGGATCACGTCAACACGGTTGGCCGTTTTTTTTAGTCCTGTGTCCCTGTAATAGGTTGGCCAAGCCGCAGTAGCTGTCAGTCTGGTGAGTCATTGTTTTTGAAAGCATGCCGCTTGTTGCATAAGGCGTTGGGCATGCAATCTTCAGGCGTGGAAAGATCGTTTGTATAGATGCGGGCGGATTGGTCGGGTCCCTAGGCAAGGCCGATGGAGCGCAGGTCGACTGTGTCGAAGTTCATCAAATTTTCGGCGGTCCTTCTCCGTATTTTAAGGTCACGGATGTTGCCTCACGGAAGGGTGACCGCCACGCGCGGTCGGCTCGAATTGACAAGAGCCTCGACCGTGGATTGAGCGTCCCGGCAATTCGTCTGTCTGCCTGCCCCAAACATCTTCGATATCCACTAGCACTACTTTGGCAGAAAAGTGATTTTTGGGATTCCCTTTGCGGCGGATGCGTGATTCATGAGGAACCAGCTTTAGTGGAGGCTGGCGATGGAC
>JGI26534J51046_1002078_pt1 | contig 13739 bp, 17 predicted proteins | sample ThiBiot_750_plan_2_FD_51046 | JGI IMG/M metagenome (IMG submission 51046) | reverse complement strand
CGTTTTCATCACGCATCCTCCAGTAATCCGGTGGGCAGGCCGTCGATGCTGAAGCGGTTTTTTTCGCGCCAGTAATCAACGAGGCCGAGCGGGCCTTTCTTGTCGACCCAGCGTGCCAGCGTGTCGCGTTCGCCTGCGTAGGTGTACCTCGGCACGGCATAGCCGCACGAGGTCTGTACCGATTCGATGTCGAGGACGATGAGCTGGCGCTCGCCGGGAAGGGCGGGGAAGTGGCGGCGCAATTCGCCCCACTCGGAATCCTGCCGGCGCACGGCGCGGCCGTGCCCGTATAGCCGCAGGATCAGCGGGTCGGCGTCGAAGCTGCAGAACATCAGCGTCATGCGGCCATCGTGCAGCAGGTGGGCGGCGGTTTCGTTGCCGCTGCCGGTGAGGTCGAGATAGGCGACGCGGGAATCGGAAAGCACGCGCAGGCTGTCCATCCCCTTGGGCGACAAATTGATGCGGCCGGCGGCGGTGCCGCTGGCGGTGAAGAACAGCTTCTGTGCGGAGATGAAGGCACGGTGTCTGGCTTCGAGAGCGGGATAGAAGCGTGCCATCAGTTGATCTGCTTCCTGAGGAATTCGGTGAGGATGCGCAGGCGGGTCACGCTGTCGTTCATTTCCAGCAGACTCTGTTTGATGGAAAGCGTGAGCGGCAGCACTTCGGACAGCCGGTAGCCCACCCATACGGCGTTGCCGAATTCGTGCGGTGCGGGGAAACGCGCGTCGCCGTATTCGTCGATGATGTGGCGCAGGATCTCGACGGCAAGTTCCAGTTCTTCCGGGACCGCGGTGGCGGCCTCGCTGCTGAGGGCTTCCACCGCGCCGACGAGCAGGCCGCCGGACTCGGTATGGGTGCTGCGGATGACGAAACGCGCCTCCGCCCGGGTGCCGATATGCAGGATGCCGGTTTGCGGCATGTCCCAGTCGGTGACGCGGACCAGCGTGCCGACGGAGTAGGGAATGGCAGGGGCGCCGCTCCCGGCGTCCTCGCGGATGGCGCAGATGCCGAACGGCGTGTTTTCGGCGATGGCCTGTTTGACCATGTCGAGATAGCGCTGCTCGAAAATCCGCAGCGGCAACTGCCCGCCGGGGAAGATCACGGTATTGAGCGGGAATAGCGGCAAGCTGGCCTGTCCGGGCATGGCGCTCAACGGTCGTCGCCCCACCGCGCCATCAGCGCGTGCTGGATGCCCAGTTGGTCGAGGATGCGCGCGACGATGAAGTCGACGATGTCCTCGACGCTTTGCGGCCGGTGATAGAAGCCGGGGTTGGCGGGCAGGATGACGGCGTTCATCCTCGACAGCGCCAGCATGTTTTCCAGGTGCAGGGTGGAAAACGGCGCTTCGCGCGGAACGAGGATCAGCTTCTTCTGTTCCTTCAGCATGACGTCGGCGGCGCGCTCGATCAGGTTGTCGGAGAGGCCGTGCGCGATCGCGGCGAGCGTGCCCATCGAGCATGGGCATACCACCATCGCGTCGGCCGGGTTGGAGCCCGACGCGAGCGGCGCATTCCAGTCTTCGCGGCCGAATACGCGCAGCTGGCCGTCGCCTGCACCGAGGCCGGCGGACAACTGTTTTTCGAGATCGCCGGCGCGCGCGGGCAGCGTCACGCCAAGCTCCTGCTTGGCGACGAGGTGGGCGGCCTGCGATACCAGCAGGTAAACATTCAGATCGGCAGCCAGCAGGCATTCAAGCAGACGCAGGCCATAGGCCATGCCGGACGCGCCGGAAAGCGCGAGGGNGACGGTATTGAGGGGCGGATGCATGGCGCGAATTGTCGCTTGGATGCCGCCAATAATCTACTGCGCCGCCATTGCGCCGCGCGGATCGCATCTGGCGCTTGCGGGCAGCCGGCTGCGGTTCATGGCGGCGTCCGTCTGTCCGCTTCCGGGACGGCAAGCAGACGCGCCACGATGACGCCGTTGACGGCGCCGAAAACCAGGGCGGCGGCGGCAAACACGGGCAGCAGTTTGATCAGCGCTGCGCCCGGCAGCAGCCATGCGCCGGCCAGCGCAAGCTGTCCGCCGATGTGCCCCCAGGCCGCCAGCACCGACAGGCTGACCGGGCCGAATGCGCGCGCGGGCAGGTGGCGTGCCAGTGCCAGCACCGCCAGGCTGGCGAGGGCGCCGGCCGCCGACAGCCAGAAGCCCGGCGCAAACAGGCTGCCCAGCAGCAGGCTGCCGGCCAGCACGCGCAAACCCGATACCCAGACCGCCGCGCGCCAGCCGTGCTGCAGCAGCACCAGCAGGACGACGATGTTGGCGAGCCCGGGTTTCACCCCGGGGATGGGGCTGGGGATCGCCGCTTCGGCCAGCGTCAGGCCGATCGCCATTGCCGCCAGCCGCGCGATGCGGCGGTCGTCCGCGGTAACGGGCAGATCAATAGCCGAGNGTGTCATAGGCCGAGGCATGCCCGCGGATTTCGAGGCTGACCTGATTCGGCAGGCACAGGGCTGCCTGCCCCGATTGCGTGAGCCAGCCCTGCTTCACGCACAGCTGGCGCGGCGAGGGGTCGGCCGCCACGCGGGCGCGGCCGGGTTCGATTTCGATCCGCGTGGTGCCGAGCGGGCCGTCAACGGCAAAGCGCTGCGGGTGGGTGAGCGCCGCGGTCTCCACCACCTGCCCGGCGGCGCGGATGACGACGGTGTCGCCGCGTCCGCCGCCCCAGGCAAACACCGCCAGCGCGACGACGATGCCTCCGCCCGCCAGCAGCACGCCGATATCGCCGGCACGCAGCAGCATCAGCTCAGTTCGCGGTGCCGTACCAGCACCTGCTCGCGTTCGCGGAAGGCGGCAGCCAGCGTTTCGGCGAAGTAGACGCTGCGGTGCTGGCCGCCGGTGCAGCCGATGGCCACGCTCAGGTAGGCGCGGTGGTCGCGAATGAAGCACGGCAGCCAGTTTTCGACGAAGCCGCGGATGTCGGCCAGCAGCGCCATGGCGTTGGGGCTGGCTTCGAGAAAATCCTGCACCGGCCGGTCGCGCCCGGTGAGCGGACGCAACTCGGCGACGTAATGCGGATTGGGCAGGCAGCGCACGTCGAACACCAGATCGGCGTCGAGCGGAATGCCGTGCTTGAAGCCGAAGGATTCGAACAGCAGGGTGATGCGCGAACGATCCTGGCCGATCAGATCCTTGATCCATAGCCGCAGCGCCGAGGCGGAGAGGTCGCTGGTATCGATGCGGTGCGCCAGCGGCGCGATCTCGGCGAGCATCTCGCGTTCGAGCTGGATGGCCTCCTGCAGCGAAACGCTGTCGCTGGACAGCGGGTGCCGCCGCCGCGTTTCGGAAAAGCGTTTGACCAGCGACAGGGNTTTCGCTTCGAGAAAGATCACCCGCAGGTCGGCGCCCTGGTTGCGCAGCGCTTCGGCGATCAGCGGCAGCTGCGTGAAACTTGCGCCGCTGCGCGCATCGATGGCGATGGCGATGCGGTCGTGGCCTTCGCGCTTCAGGTAGTCGACCAGCGGCTGCAGCATGGCGAGAGGCAGGTTGTCGACGCAGTAGTAGCCGACGTCTTCCAATACCGCGATGGCGATGCTTTTNCCCGAGCCCGACAAGCCTGAAACCAGCACGATCTGCATCTCAGCCGCCCCCGTCGATGGCTGCCTGCTGGCGCTTGATGAACTGCTCGACCGGATTGATGCCGCGGCTTTTCAGAATGTGATTGCGCACCGCCACTTCGACCAGCACCGCCAGGTTGCGGCCAGCCGCGACCGGGATGCGCACCTTGGGAATGGCGACGTCGAGGATGGTTTCGGTGGAGGCCACCATGTCGAGCCGGTTGAGGCCGACTTCGCCGATCTCCTGCGGATGCACCAGCTCGACGACGAGCTTGAGGTTCTTCTGCAGCTTGACCGCCGTTTCGCCGAACAGGTAGCGGATGTTGAGGATGCCGAGCCCACGCACTTCCAGAAAGTCGCGGATCAGCGGCGGGCAATTGCCTTCCAGCGNTTCCGGCGCGACATGCCTCAATTCGACCACGTCGTCGGCGACCAGCCGATGNCCGCGCGTGACGAGTTCCAGCGCCAGTTCGCTTTTGCCGACCCCGGCGTCGCCCTTGATGAGCACGCCGGTGCCGAGGACTTCGAGAAACACGCCGTGGATCGAAGTGGATTCGGCCAGGTGCTGCGTCAGGTAATGCCCCAGATAGGACACCAGGACCGGACTGGCGAGGGTCGAGGTGAACAACGGTGTTTCGGTGCGCTCTGCGCCATCGCTTAAAAAGACCGGCACGGTTTCGCCGTTGGAGACGACGATGGCGGCGAGTTCGCTCGAAAACAGCTGCCCGATGGCTTCCTGCAGGCCGGATTCGGACAGGCCGCGCAGGTAGTCCATTTCGGCGGGTCCGAGTACCTGCACCCGGTTCGGGNGCACGAAATTCAGGTGGCCGATGAGGGCCAGGGCCGGTTTCTGGATGGTTTCGGAAGACAGGATGCGCTGGCCGCCGTCGCGTCCGGCCACCCATTGCAGGCCAAGCTGTCCCGCCATGTCGCGGAACAGGGTTGCAACCGAAACGCGGCTTAGCTCGTCCATGCGCCGAGCAGCGCAATGAGGTCGTGCGGCGCGGCGGCGGCCAGCATTTTCGCGCGCATGGCGTCGTCGCCGAACAGCTGCGCCAGCTCGCCGAGAATTTGCAGATGGCGTTCGTTGGCGTCCTGGGGAACCAGCAGGATGAAACACAGGGAAACCGGCTGGTTGTCGGGGGCGTCGAATTCCAGCGGGGNTTTCAGCCGGTAAAACGCACCGCTGGCATCCTTCAGGCCTTTGATGCGGCCGTGCGGAATGGCGATTCCGTGGCCGAGCGCGGTCGACCCGAGGCGTTCGCGCTCGAACAGGCTGGTGAAAATATCCGGGGCCTTGAGCGCGTGGGTTCTGGCGAACAGTTCGGCTGCGTGTTCGAACAGCTTTTTCTTGCTGGTAAAGCTCACATCCAGCAAGGTGGTGTCAGGGGTGATGAGGGGGGNGATTAGGTTCATGCCTGTTGCAAAGCCGGTTGGAAAAACCGGCGCCTGCAGATTATACGCCCGGAGGCGGCAAACTGCCCCCGGTGTGCGTGGCTTCGATTCAAGCGGTTTGGCGTCAGGCGGCGCTTTCCGTCGGTTGATGCTTCAAACTGCCGCCGTCCTGATGGAAATCCGAGATTTTTTCCTTGTGCTTGACGATCTGACGGTCCAGCTTGTCGGCCAGCAGGTCGATCGCCGCGTACATGTTGCCGTCTTCGCTGCTGGCATGGAAATCATGGCCCTTGACGTGCAGGGTGGCCTCCACTTTGTGCACCAGCTTTTCCACCTGCATGATGACGTTCAGGTTGATGACGTGGTCGAAATGGCGCTTGACGCGGTTGAGCTTCTCGGAAACATAGTCGCGGATGGCTGGGGTCACTTCCAGGTGATGACCGGAAATCTTCAAATTCATAGCGCCTCCTAGAGTCTGCTGAAAAATGCTGAGAGCCGGTTTCTGTTCCGGCTTCAGGAGCGATTCGTCACGCTCGATTTCATTGTGGAGCGAAAGCAGGACACATTCAAGCGCGCGGCCTTTTTTCGGACGGATGCTGCCCGGAAAGCCTTTGCGATCAAAGCGCGCGGCGCATGTTGGCGGGAGGGATCTGCAGCGATTCGCGGTATTTGGCGACGGTGCGGCGGGCCACCACGATGCCCTGCTGGCCGAGCNCCTCGGCCAGCTGGCCGTCGGACAGCGGTTTCTTGCCGCTTTCGGCGGCGATCAGCTGTTTGATGAGTGCGCGAATGGCGGTCGACGAGCAGGCGCCGCCGCTATCGGTGGCGACGTGGCTGCCGAAGAAATATTTCAACTCGTACAGCCCGCGCGGCGTCATCATGAATTTTTGCGTGGTGACGCGCGAAATGGTCGATTCGTGCAGTTCCACCACGTCGGCGATTTCGCGCAGCACCAGCGGCCGCATCGCCACCTCGCCGTGCTCGAAGAAGTGCTTCTGGCGGTCGACGATGGCCTGCGAAACGCGCAGGATGGNGTCGAAGCGCTGCTGCACGTTCTTGATCAGCCAGCGCGCCTCCTGCAACTGGCTGGCCAGCTGGCTGCCTCCGGACTCGCGGTGGCGCGCCAGGATGTCGGCATAGACGCGGTTGACGCGCAGCTTCGGCATGGCGTCGGCGTTGAGGCTGGCGATCCACATGCCCTTGACCTTGCGCACATACACGTCGGGGATGACGTAGTGCGTTTCGTCGGCGCCGAAGGCCGCGCCCGGCCGCGGGTTGAGCGAAAGAATCAGGGAGCGGGCGGCGCGCAGCGCGAGGTCGTCGATGCCGAGCATCTTTTTCAGCTTGCCGACATCGCGCGCGGCCAGCAGATCGAGGTAATGCGTGGTCAGCCGCATGGCCGCATCGCGCGCCGGGGTGTCGGGCGGCAGGGCGCGCAGTTGCAGGGTCAGGCATTCGGCCAGATTGCGCGCGCCGACTCCGGTCGGGTCCATGTTTTGCAGATGCTTGAGCGCGGTCTCGACTTCTTCGGGTTCGAGTTCTTCGATTTCGGCCTGCAGGCTGGCGACGATGTCCGCCAGCGGCTGGGTGAGGAAACCGGCTTCGTCGAGGTCGTCGATCAGCGCGGCGACCAGGGNGCGGTCGCGCAGGGTGAGCGGACTGACGATGAGCTGGTTGAGCAGATGCTCGCGCAGCGTCGCGCCCGAAACCGAGCCCTGCGCATAGTCGTTGTCTTCGTCATCGCCGCTGGCGGCGCTGTAGTCGTTCCAGTCGGCATCGTCCAGCGCGGCGGCCGGTTCGGATTCGGCGTTTTCCGGCGCTGGCGTTTCCGTGCCTTGCGCTTCGGCTTCGGCGGTATGCGCCGGTGCGTCGGCAACGGCGTAAGCGGCTTCGTCTTCTTCCTCGCGTTCCAGCAGCGGGTTGTCCTGCAGCATCTGCTCCAGCTCCTGATTCAATTCCAGCGTCGACAACTGCAGCAGCCGGATCGACTGCTGCAATTGTGGCGTCAGGGCAAGGTGCTGGCCGAGCTTGAGTTGAAGGCTGTGTTTCATGAATCTTGACTACGGCAAAAATCGTGCCGACTTGAGTCAAGTGTACCGCGATTCAGCTGCGCAGGCCGCGCCTACAGGCGGAAATTTTCACCCAGGTAGACCTTGCGCGCGTTGTCGTCCTGGATGAGGAGGTCGGGCGTGCCGGCTATCAGCACGCGGCCTTCGTTGATGATGTAGGCGCGGTCGCAGATGCCGAGGGTTTCGCGCACGTTGTGGTCGGTGATGAGGACGCCGATGTTGCGTTCGATCAGGAAGTGCACCAGCTTCTGGATATCGATCACGGCGATGGGGTCGACCCCGGCGAAAGGCTCGTCGAGGAGAATGAAGCGCGGGTTGATCGCCAGTGCGCGGGCGATTTCGACGCGGCGGCGCTCGCCGCCGGACAGGCTGACCGCGGCGGCATCGCGCAGATGTTCGATGTGCAGATCCTCGAGCAGGTTGTTGAGATGCTCGTCGCGCTCGTCCTTGCCGTAAGGCTTGAGTTCCAGGATGGCGCGGATGTTTTCCTCCACCGTCATCTTGCGGAATATCGACGGCTCCTGCGGCAGGTAGGACAAGCCCAGCCGCGCGCGCTGGTGGATCGCCATGTGGGTGAGGTCGTGGGTGTCCATCTGCACGCTGCCGCCATCGGCCGCGACCAGTCCGACCACCATGTAGAAGCAGGTGGTCTTGCCGGCGCCGTTGGGGCCGAGCAGGCCGACCACTTCGCCGCTTTCGACCTCGAAGGAGACGTCGTGCACCACGGTGCGTTTGCCATACGTCTTGCGCAGGCCCTGGGCGGAAATCCGGCTCATGGCTTGACGGCGGGCTGCCCGGAGCGCGGTTTCGGGCGGATCACGGCGCGCACGCGGCCGCTCGGGGTCTGGGCGCCGGGCTGGCCGACGACCTTGTAGAACTCGGTGTCGGCGTTGTAGGAGATCTGCGCGCCGCGCAGTTCGTCGCCGTCGCGCCGCAGGCGGGCCTGGCCGATCAGTTCGAGCTGGCTGCTGGCGCTGTCGAACTCGATGCGGTCGGAAAATCCCTCGATGAATTCATCGCGACCATCGAGCTTCTGGCGGAACGCCACCGGACGGCCGACGGCGCTGATCTTGTCGAGCCCGCCGGCATTCTGCGTCACCTGCACGCGGTCGGCGCGCAGCATCAGCGTGCCCTGGCTCAGGATCACATTGCCCTGGTAGACGCTGATTTTCTTGATGTCGTCGAGGGTGACCGTGTCGGCCTCGAGGTTGACCGGCTTGTCGCGGTCGGCCTTCTCGGCGTGGGCGGGCGAGATCAGCAGGGCGGCGCACAGAATCGCATAAACCCCTGTTTTCAATGTTTGCATGGCGTCAACTAAGCCCTTAGCTTTTTCCGGAAATATAACGGGCCTGCACCCGTCCTGTCAGTTTGATGACGCGTTGCCTGGCGTCGTATTCCATGGCGCTTGCGCGCAAATTCGAGGTGGCGTCGCGAATGTTCACCGCGCCCGGCGCGCGCAGCTGGTCGCGTTCGGGAAAAACCAGCAGCCGCTCGGTGCGCAGCAGCATGGCGGATTGTCCCGGGCGGGCGGCGCGTTCCACGACGACGCTGCCGCGCAGATCCACCTCGCGACCGTCGGGCGAAACTGTGGCCTCGCGCGCCTCCGCGCTCACTTCGCCGGCCTGCACGCCCAACTGGAGGAAGCGCGGCGATTCCAGTTCGGTACGCTTGCTGCCGGAATAATGTTTGAGCTTCCTGGCGGACAAGCGATAGTGGGGGTTGCCTGCCGGGTCGGTGCGCAGCGCATCGAAGTTTTCCATAATGCCTTCGGGATCGGTCCGGGCGGACGGGCTGTCGCTGGCCGGCAGTTCCACCGAACGTTCGATCCAGAAACTGAGCGCAGCCAGCAGCAGCAGAATGGCCAGCGGAAGCCACAGCGACCCGCGCGCGATCATGCCGCCCTCGAACCGGTGGCGCGCGATGCGGCCCGTGCACGGTGTGTCATTTCAGATACGGTGCCAGCGCCGCGTCCAGCGTGCCCTGCGCGCGCATCAGGAATTCGCAGGCTTCGCGCACTGCGCCGTGCCCGGCTTCGCGGGTGGTGACCAGGTGGCTGTGCGCCTTAACCAGATCGGGCGCCGCGGGCACGGTGATCGCCAGGCCGGCGCGCCGCATTACCGGCAGATCGACGACGTCGTCGCCCATGTAGGCGGTGGTTTCGCTGGCGATGCCGAGTTCGCGGCAGAGTGCTTCATAGACCGCCAGCTTGTCGTGCGCGCCCTGGTGGACGATCTCGATGCCGAGATTCCTGGCGCGGTGTTCCACCACCCGCGAACTGCGTCCGGTGATGATGGCAAGCTCGACGCCGCTGCTCTTGAGCATTTTCAGGCCGTGGCCGTCGAGCGAATTGAAGCCTTTGTATTCCTGTCCGTCGTCGGCCAGGAACAAGGTTCCGTCGGTCATCACGCCATCGACGTCGAATGCGATCAGACGGATTTTCTGGGCGCGGGCGATGAGGTCCGCAGCCATCAAACCACCCCCGCTTTCAGCAGGTCGTGCATGTTGAGCGCACCCAGCAGGGTGTTGTCGGCGTCGACCACCAGCAGGCCGTTGATTTTCAGCGTTTCCATTTTTTCTACCGCCGCCACGGCGAGTTCGTCCGCGCGGATTGTTTTGGGGTTTTTGGTCATCAGGTCGACCNCCTGCGCCTGCTGCAGGTCGAGCGCGTGCTCCAGGGCCCGCCGCAGGTCGCCATCGGTGAATACCCCCGCCACCTTGCCGGTGGCGTCGACCACGGCGGTCATGCCGAGCCCTTTTTGCGTCATTTCGAGCAGGGCGAGCTTGAGCGAGGCGGTGCTGTCGATTTTCGGCAGCGCGTCCCCCGTGTGCATGACGTCGTGCACATGGATGAGCAGCCGCCGCCCCAGGCTTCCGCCGGGATGGGTGCGCGCAAAATCGTCGGCCGAGAAGCCGCGCGCGTCGAGCAATGCCACCGCCAGTGCGTCGCCCAGCGCCAGCGCCGCGGTGGTGCTGGCGGTGGGCGCCAGGTTGAGCGGGCAGGCTTCCTTGTCGACGCCGGCATTGAGGTGCACGTCGGCTTCGCGCGCCATGGTCGAGCCGGGGTTGCCGGTCATCGCAATGAGTTTGGCGCCACGCCGCTTGATGAGCGGCACGATGCTGACGATTTCGCTGCTCTCGCCCGAGTTCGACAGCGCCAGCACCACGTCGTTGGGCGCGATCATGCCGAGGTCGCCGTGGCTGGCTTCGCCCGGGTGCATGAAGAAGGCGGGGGNGCCGGTGGACGCCAGGGNGGCGGCGATCTTGCTGCCGATGTGCCCCGACTTGCCCATCCCCGACACCACCACGCGGCCGCTGCACGCCAGGATCAGCTGCACGGCGTCGGCAAAGCCGGCGTCGAGACGCGCGGACACGGCGCGCAGGGCATCGGCTTCGATGTCGAGCACCTGGCGCGCCAGCACCAGCAAATGTTCGGGGGAGGNGGATTGGGGCCGCATGGTCGGCAAGTATACTAAAGCCTGTCTTTCCCTCCCCGTTTTCCTTGATGCATTCCAGCCTCCAGCTCGTGCTGATCCTGCTTGCGGCCGCCGTGCTGGTGGTGGCTGCGGCGCGCGCGCTGCGGCTGCCGACCATGCTCGGCTATCTGGTGACAGGAATTGTCATCGGCCCGTTCGCGCTGGGATGGATTCCTGACAGCGAAGAAGAGCGTTACCTGGCCGAATTCGGCGTGGTGTTCCTGATGTTTTCCATCGGCCTGGAGTTCAGCCTGCCGCGCCTGATGACCATGCGCACGACGGTGTTCGGCTTCGGCGGCGCGCAGGTGGTGCTGACCATCGCATGTGCCGCGCTCATCGCCTGGCTGCTCGATTTGCCGCTGCTGGCCGCGGTTGCGCTGGGCGGCATCATGTCGATGTCGTCGACCGCCATCGTGTCGAAGCTGCTGGCCGAACGGCTGGAAATCCAGACGCCGCACGGGCGGCAGATTTTCGGCGCGCTGCTGTTCCAGGATCTGGCGGTGGTGCCGCTGCTGATCCTGATCCCGGCGTTTGCCAAGGATGCCGACGACATGGGGATGGTGCTGGGGCTGGCGGTGTTGAAGGCGGTGGCGGTGCTGGGGTTTCTGCTGTTCGTCGGCCAGCGCGTGATGCGTCCGTGGTTCCAGTGGGTGGCGGGGCGCAAGTCGCCCGAACTGTTCACGCTGAACCTGCTGCTGTTCACCCTGGGGCTGGCCTTCCTGACCGAGAAGGCGGGACTGTCGCTGGCGCTCGGCGCCTTCCTTGCCGGCATGCTGGTGTCGGAAACCGAATACCGCTACCAGGTGGAGGACGACATCAAGCCTTTCCGCGATGTCCTGCTGGGACTGTTCTTCGTCACCATCGGGATGCGGCTCGACCTGATGCAGGNGATGCTGAACTGGAACAGCGTGCTGCTGCTGGTGGCGGCCATCGTCATCGGCAAAGGCGTGCTGGTCGTCGGGCTGGCCACGGCCTTCGGCAGCAGCCGTCCCACCGCCGTGCGAACCGCGCTGGGACTGGCGCAGGCGGGCGAATTCGGCTTCGTGCTGCTGGCGCAGGCGGCAGACCTCAAGCTGCTGGGCGCCGGCATCNCCCAGCCGGTGCTGGCGGCAATGGTGGTATCGATGCTGATCGCGCCGTTGCTGATCAATCGCATGGACACGCTCACCCGCCTGCTTGCCGGCAGCGAATGGGCCGGACGGGCGAAGGAAGTGCACGACATCGCGGTCAAGACCTTCGGCAAGACCCGGCATGTGATCGTCTGCGGCTACGGCCGCAGTGGACAGAACCTGGCGCGCCTGCTGGAGGCCGAAGGCATCGGCTTCGTCGCGCTCGATGCCGNCCCCGAGCGCATCCGCGCGGTGGCGGCGTCCGGCGTGTCGGTCGTGTACGGCGACGCCAGCCGCCGCGAAGTGCTGGTCGCCGCCGGCCTTTCCCGTGCGCAGGCGGTGGNGGTGACCTATTCCGACGTGCATTCGAGCATGGCGATCCTGCGCCACGTGCGCGAACTCAAGCCGGAGTTGCCGGTGGTGGTGCGCACCATCGATGACACCCACATCGACGCGCTGAAGGCGGCGGGGGCGGCCGAGGTGGTATCCGAGGTGATGGAGGGCTCGCTGATGCTCGCCTCGCACGCGCTGATGCTGGTGGGGGTGCCGTTGTCCAGGGTGCTGAAACGCGTTCGCGATGTGCGCGAAACGCGTTACGCCATGATGCGCGGTTTTTTCCGCGGCGCCAGCGACGCCGACGACGAGCTGGACCAGCAGACCCAGCCGCGCCTCAATACCGTCCTGCTCACGCAGGGCGCCGCCGCGGTAGGGCGCAGCCTGGAAGAGCTGGCGCTGGAGGAGTTAATGGTGGAGGTGGTGGCGATCCGCCGCCAGGGTATCAAGGGAATCGATCCCCAGCCCGACACCCGTATCCAGGCTGGCGACGTGCTGGTGCTGCGCGGCGCCGCCGACGGACTGGCGGCGGCGGAGNTCAGAGTGCTGCAGGGNTAAGGCGCTTTGCAGACTACGTAGAAATTGGCCCCGTCATCAACGTAATTGAGTGTTGGGGCGGTGGTGCCTGCAGCAGTGCCAGTCGCACCACGCACTGTGCCGGTTGTGGCGATACCATCATCAAACTGCGTATCAATTGCCTGCGCAATCTTGGCGGACAGGTTGTTTGAGCAAATAACCAAGCCTGGAATCCCGAACGCGCCATTTTGCACGCCTGTTACGCCCGAGGCGGCGTTGGGTGGATTGGCGGTGCCGATTGCGCCGGTGGTGGTTGCGCCGCCAACGAGACCTGCGAGACGCAGGTGTTGCCAGAATAGACGGGATTCCTCGGTGTCGGTGTTGGAATTATAAGTAGGTGTCCCTGCTGTGCCGGAGCCAATAGTGCCGTCGCCGTTGCCGCTGGTTGTTGTACTGCCGGTCGCAGTCCAGCGGGCAGCGGCGCCCAGATCGTCCCCCGGCAGAGCCCGATAGCGATCCTGATACAGGTTGATCGCCGCGGTTACCGACTGGAAGTCGTTGGCGACGTTGCGGATGCGGGCCTGGGTGATCAGTTCCTGGCCTTTTAGAATGCCGCCGAGCAGCAGGCCGATGATGACCAGCACGATGGCGATCTCGATCAGGGTGAAACCCGACTGGCGCTGCGGGAAGGGGTGGGGCATGGTGGAAGGCTCCGTTGTGTTATTGCCTGGCGTGCAATTGTGCAAAATGCATGCCACCGGGTTAGTGTTTGTAATTCTCTGATTTACAATAAAAAAATGAGAATAAATACGCATTGCCCGGGGCCGGGTTGATGAAAATACGACGCGCCCGCCGGAATCCCGTCATGTTTGTTGCTGCGCGCAGCCGCAGTCGGACTGCATTTCCCCGATGGATTGCCGATAGCAGTGTCATGCTGAATTTCCCGCGCGCCGTGACCTGGTATGACCGAGTCTGCTGAGAACAGGCCGCGGCAGGCCGGGCTGGCCTCGCTGGTCGGGTTTTTCACGCGGGTGGCGCCCGGACGCTGGCTGGCGCTGATGCTGCTGGCGCTGCACGCCGCCGTGGTGTTCGACGCCGAGGCGGCGGTGACGCGTGCCTTCCTGCTGGCGCATTACGGGCTGTTCCTGCTGTGGCAGCCGCTGGTGCGCAGCGAGGCGCGCATCGAGCCGCGCCTCGCGTTGCCGGTGTTCGCCATGGCGGCGCTGCTGGTGCTGGTCGACGGCACCTGGGTGATGGCGCTGTGGCTGGCGATTCTGGCGGGGCTGG
>JGI26534J51046_1001992_pt1 | contig 14343 bp, 12 predicted proteins | sample ThiBiot_750_plan_2_FD_51046 | JGI IMG/M metagenome (IMG submission 51046) | reverse complement strand
CCTTCATTGCCCAGATGGCGGAATTGGTAGACGCACTAGGTTCAGGTCCTAGCGGTGGCAACACTGTGGAGGTTCGAGTCCTCTTCTGGGCACCAGACGCAGCCAAGAAATCAGCTTGGTACAAAAAGCCGACCTCGTGTCGGCTTTTTGCTTTGAGGGGGCTTGTTGCGGCCATCAAACTTCGTAGGGATGGCGGCGCACGATCGTTTCCACGCGGTCCGGCCCGGTCGATACCACNTCCACCGGCACTTCGCACAGAGCNTCCATCCGCTTCAGGTAGGTTTGCGCCTTTTGCGGCAGCTTGTCGAACTCCTGCACGCCCACCGTGGTGTCACTCCAGCCNGGCAGCTCTTCGTAGATCGGCTCGACGCTGGCGATGGACTCCGCCCCCACCGGCAGGATGTCGCACATTTCGCCNTCGATTCTGTAGCCCACGCACACCCGCACGGTTTCCAGCCCGTCCAGCACGTCGAGCTTGGTCACGCACAGGCCGGACACGCCGTTGATCTGGATCGAGCGCTTGAGCGCGGCGGCGTCGAACCAGCCGCAGCGGCGCTGGCGGCCGGTGGTGGCGCCGAACTCGTGGCCCTTCTCGCCGAGGTACTGGCCGACGTCGTCGAACAATTCAGTCGGGAACGGGCCGGAGCCGACGCGCGTGGTGTAGGCCTTGGTGATGCCGAGCACGTAGTGCATCGCGGACGGTCCGACGCCGGAACCGGTGGACGCGCCGCCCGCGGTGCAGTTNGACGAGGTGACGAAGGGATAGGTGCCGTGGTCGATGTCGAGCANGGTGCCCTGCGCGCCCTCGAACAGCAGGTTGCCGCCGGCCTTGTTGNCTTCGTAGAGGCTGCGCGGCACGTCGGCCACCATCGGNTTCAGGCGCTCGGCCATCGCCATCATCTTGTCGAGCGTCTCGTTGAAACTCACCACCTCGGCCTTGTAGTAATTCTTCAGCATGAANTTGTGGTGGTCGAGCACTTCGCCCAGCTTGGCGGCAAACCGTTCCCGATGGAACAGGTCCTGCAGGCGCAGCGCGCGGCGTGCCACCTTGTCCTCGTAGGCGGGGCCGATGCCGCGCCCGGTGGTGCCGATCTTGCCGGCGCCCTTGGCGATCTCGCGCGCCTGATCGAGCGCGACGTGATGCGGCATGATGAGCGGACAGGCTTCGCTGAGTTTCAGGCGGCTGGCGACGTCGATGCCGGCGGCTTCCAGCATGTCCATTTCCTTCAGCAGCGCGTCCGGCGCCAGCACCACGCCGTTGCCGATGTAGCAGGTGACGCTGTCGCGCAGGATGCCCGACGGAATCAGGTGCAGCACGGTTTTCTTGCCGCCCACCACCAGCGTATGGCCGGCGTTGTGGCCGCCCTGGAAGCGCACCACGCCTTGCGCACGGTCGGTCAGCCAGTCGACGATCTTGCCCTTGCCTTCATCGCCCCACTGGGTGCCGATGACGACGACATTTTTTGCTGCCATGGTGAATCTCCCTGTTTACTGTGTATCTGAACTGGCGATGGTCAACTCGCGCAAATCCATGCTGAAGCCGGTGGCCGGACGCGCGCGGCCGAACACCCGTCCCACCTCGTCGTAACGCCCGCCCTGCGCGATGGCATGACTGCGTCCGCCGGTGTAGGCGGCGAACACGACGCCGCTGTGATAGCCGTAGCCGCGCAGCTCTGTCAGATCGTAGGCGACTTCAACGTCGCACAGGCTGCGATCGATCGTTTCCAGCGTATCCAGCGCGGTCTGTACCGAGGCGAGTTGCGGCAGCCGCATACGCGCCTCGGCCAGCATGCTGCGGTCGCCATACAGCTGCGGCAGGGCGGCAAAGGCATCGCGGAGCGAAGCCTGCATGCCCGCCGTCAGAACCGACACGGCGCTGCTGTCCTTGGCCTGCAGCGCACCGAACAGCTGATGCTCGATCTCGCTGGAGANNCCGGCTTCCTGCGCCAGCGCACGATAGACGCCGACATGGCCGATGTCGAGCTGCGGCGTTTTCACCCCGCACACGGCAAGGCCTTGCAGCATCAGGGTCAGGATCTCGAGATCCGCTTCGGTACCGGCTTCGCCATACAGTTCCGCACCGATCTGGATCGGTTCGCGCGAGCGGTGGAAGCCGGCGGACTGGGTATGCAGCACGCTGCCGGCATAGCACAGGCGATTCACCGCATTGGTGGCCAACAGGTGCGCATCGATTCGCGCCACCTGAGGCGTGATATCGGCACGNACGCCCATCAGGCGTCCGGACAACTGGTCGACCAGCTTGAAGGTCTTGAGATCGAGATCCGCGCCCACNCCGGTCAGCAGCGAATCGACGTACTCCATCAACGGCGGNATCACCAGCTGGTAGCCATGGCCACGAAACAGATCGAGCAACGCGCGGCGCATGTCTTCCATGCGCCAGGCCCGGGGCGGCAATACATCCTCGACGTTTTCAGGCAATAGCCAGGCAATCATTTCAATTCAGCAGCCTCAACAAAAAAGGCCACCCAGCATCGAGGTGGCTCCGATCACACACAACGGGCCGCCGGGCGCGCGCACCCGACGGCAGCGCCGCCGCCATACGTCAGGCGCAGCGCATGGCAGACCGCCTTCGATCACCCGCAACAGGCCGATTGCAGCAAGCCCGCCGACACCGGTCATTTACCCCCGGCGGCACGCGGATTTTTCATGTACTTGAAGAAGTCCGCGCTGGGATCAAGCACCATCACATCACTCTTGTTTTTGAAGCTTTCGCGGTAGGCCTGCATGCTGCGGTAGAAAGCATAGAATTCCGGATTCCTGTCATAGGCCGCGGCATAGATCGCGGACGCCCTGGCATCGCCCTCACCCTTGACGCGCTGGGCATCCCGGTAGGCTTCGGCGACGATCACCTGCTTCTGCCGATCGGCGTCGGCCTTGATCTTTTCCGCTTCCGCCGCGCCGGTCGAGCGCAGTTCGTTGGCCACCTGCTTGCGCTCGGCCTCCATCCGGCGATAGACGTTCTCCGATACGCTTTCCGGCAGATCGACCCGCTTGATGCGCACGTCGACCACCTGCACGCCGATCGAGCGGGCATCCTGGTCGGCCTTGGCGCGAATCAGGCTCATGATTTCATCACGCTTGCCCGCGATGACGTCGTGAACCGTGCGCTTGCCGAATTCGGCCCGCAGACCGTCATTGACCGTCTGGCTCAGCCGGATCTGCGCGCGCGTTTCATCGCCGCCAACCGAGACGTAAAACTGGCGCGCATCGATCACGCGCCATTTGATGTAGGAATCGACCAGCACGTTTTTCTTTTCCGAGGTAATGAAACGCTCGGGATCCGCGGCATCCAGCGTCAGGATGCGCGTATCGAAATAACGGACGTTCTGCACCAGCGGCAGCTTGAAATACAAACCCGGCTTCTTTTTTACCGAGACCACTTCACCCAGCTGGAACACGAGCGCATTCTGGCGCTGGTCGACGGTAAACGTACTGCCGCTCAACACGATCAGCAACACGATCAACCCGATCAGCAGGGGGGCGGCATACTTCTTCATGGCCGGTCCTCCCGATCACGACTGCGCAAGGCATCGCGCGAGCGCAGATCCACGGGGGCAGGCGCGGCCGTCGGAGAAACCGGGGGTTGCAACAGCGTGTCCGGCGACGCGCCATTGCCGGACTGGCCGGCGATCTGCTGCAATTTGTCGAGCGGCAGATACAGGAGGCTGTTGCCACCTTTCTGGTCAACGACCACTTTGGTGGTGTTGTTCATGACGGTTTGCATGGTGTCGAGATACATACGTTCGCGTGTGACCTGCGGGGCTTTCTGATATTCGGTCGCAATTTGCGCAAAGCGGCTGGCGTCACCTTCGGCATTTGCCGTCACCGACTGCTTGTAGCCCGCGGCCTCTTCCTTCAAGCGCGAAGCCAGACCGCTTGCGCGCGGCACCACGTCNTTGGAATAGGCTTCCGCTTCATTTTTCAGGCGCTCGCGATCCTGNCCCGCNTTGACCGCGTCGTCGAACGCAGCCTGCACCTGCTCGGGTGGCTGGATGTTCTGCAANGTCACCTGACTGACGCTGATCCCGGTCTTGTAGCGATCGAGGATNTGCTGCATCAGGACTTTCGCACGCGTGGCGATTTCGGCNCGTCCTTCGTACAGCACAAAATCCATCTTGTTCTTGCCCACGATTTCGCGCATCGCGGTTTCCGCCACCTGCAGCACCGTATCCTCGGGCGCGCGATTGACGAACAGGAATTCCTCGGGATCTTTCAGGATGTACTGCACCGCGAACTGCAGGTCGATGATGTTCTCGTCGTCCGTCAGCATCAATGATTCGCGCAGCACCTTGCTCTTGACGTTGTTGCGGTAGCCGATTTCAATCGTACGGACCTGGTCGATGTTGACGATTTCGCGCGACTCGATCGGCCATGGCAAATGCCAGCGCGGTCCCGGCTCGGTCGTCTCGATATATTTNCCAAAGCGCAGNACCACGCCGCGCTGACCGGCGTCGACGATATAGAACCCGCTCGCCACCCATACCAGCNCCAGCGCGCCGAGCAGCAAGGCAAGCAGATTGCCGCCGCCACCGCCCCCTGCGGAAGGGAATCCGCCGCCTTCGGTATTGCGGTTGCCGAACAGGCCACCGAGGCGCTGATTCAGTCGCCGCCAAAGCTCGTCCAGATCGGGGGGGCCGCTGTTTTTGTTGCGGTTACCGTTGTTTCCCCATTGCGGGTCGTTCCAGGCCATATTATTAAATCATGCAGAGAGAGCTGTGGGTTGGGAGGGATCTTCGTCCGACATGCCGGCTTCGTCCCGAATACGCCCGGCGACCAGGATTTCCGACAGGGCATCGCGTAAAAGATCAAGCCCCGCGCCGGATTGCGCGGAGACATACACGCTTTGCAGTTTACCATATTCGTCCCGCCCCACCCCCGGCGCAACGCCCGTCAGATCGAGCTTGTTGTAGACCCGGAGTTGCGGCACGGCATCCGCTCCGATTTCCGCCAGCACCTTGTCGACCGCTTCGATCTGGCGCTCGCGTCCCGGGCTGGCCGAATCGATCACATGCAGCAGCAAATCGGCTTCCGCCGTGGCCTCCAGCGTGGCGCGGAACGCCGCCACCAGGTCGTGCGGCAGACGGGTGATGAAGCCGACGGTATCCGAGAGCACCACTTCGCCCACCTGAGGCAGGTATATCTTGCGTGTGGTGGTGTCCAGCGTGGCAAACAACTGGTCGGCCGCGTAGGTGCCGGCACGCGTCAGCGCATTGAACAGCGTGGATTTCCCGGCATTGGTATACCCGACCAGCGCCACCGACAACACATGCTGGCGCGCGCGCGAACGCCGCTGGGTACGGCGCTGCTTGCCCAATTTGGCGAGCCGGTCGCGCAGCGCCTTGACCCGCATCCCGATCAAGCGACGGTCGGTTTCCAGTTGCTTTTCCCCCGGGCCGCGCATGCCCACCCCGCCGCGTTGGCGTTCGAGGTGGGTCCAGCCGCGCACCAACCGGGTCGACAGATGCTGAAGCTGGGCCAGTTCGACCTGCAGCTTGCCCTCGGCGCTGTGCGCACGGCGCGCAAAGATATCCAGAATCAACGTGACGCGATCGACCACCCGGCAATGCACGCGGCGTTCCAGGTTGCGTTCCTGGGCAGGTGACAGTTCGTGGTTGAAGATGACGACGTCCGCTTCGGTGGCAGCGACCAGCGCGGCGATCTCGTCGGCCTTGCCGCTGCCAACGAACAGCGCGGCATCGGGGCGGCTACGCTTGCCCTGCACCTCGCCCAGAATTTCTAGCCCGGCGCCGGCCGCCAGCAATCGCAGTTCGGCCACGCTTTCGGCAAAATCCAGATCGCCGAAATCAAGCGCCACCAGGATGACGCGCTCGCCGCCGGCATGTCGCTCAAACAAGGCGATATCTCCTGCCTGCACGCGGATGCATGGGNGTCATGGATAAAACAAGGCAATGCAGGGGTGGTTTCACTGGCGGACATTCAGGCTGGCATAGGGGCGGACAGCCATGCGGCACCTACGCGAGCGGATTGGAAAGTTTGATTCTAGTCCCGATCACGCCCGTGCGGACGCCCGGAAGGCTCGCCGCCTTCTACAAGTCCACCGTGCGCAGGCGCTCGGCTGCCTGTTCCGGATTGATGGTGTTGACGAACAGGCCCGAACCGAGTTCGAAACCGGTGGGAATCGACGTGCGCGGGCAGATTTCCAGATGCCAGTGGTAGCTCGGCGCATGCGCCTGCTGCTGGCTATCGTGCGGGACCGAGTGCAGAAAGAAATTGTACTGCGCGCCGCCGATGACAGCATCCAGTCTTGCCATAGTGCGCTTCATCACCCGCGCCAGATCGGCCAGATCCTCGCCGCGCACGTCGAGAAAATCGGCCTGGTGCGCCAGCGGCAGGATGTGCACTTCCCATTCGTAGCGGCTGGCGAACGGCTTGATGGCGATGAACTTTTCACCGCGCTCGACCACGTACTGGCCGACGTTGATCTTGCGCCGCACCGCGCCGGACGTGCGGTCGTAAATGGTCGCCTCGAAGGTNAGCGCCTCGTCGATCAGCGCGCAGAAAATACAGTGGTGGTGCTTGGCGTAGTGCGCGGCACTGTTCTTCACTTCGGCGTCGACATTCTCGGGCACCACTGGCATCGCGATCACCTGGCTGTGCGTATGCGGGATCGACGCACCGGCCGCCGGGCCGAAGTTCTTGAACACCAGTACGTATTTCAGCCGCTCGTCCGACTCGAACAGCTGGCGCATGCGCGTCTGGTAGACGCCGAACAGCGCCGTCAGGTGCGATTCGGCCATTTCGTGCACGGCNATGCCGTGTTCATGGTGATCGATGATGACCTCGTGCCGACCGTAGCCGTCGATGGTCTGCTGCAGACCGAAGTTGAAACCGGCCTGTTCGCGGTCGTCNCCCAACACCGGATAGAGGTTCTCGACCATGCGGATCTGCCAGTCACCCTCCGGCGGCCAATGCAGGATCACCGGCGGCGTCTTGTGCTCGTTGCCACGGCAGAACGGACAGGTTTCGACGTGCTTGCGGGTGTCGCGCGGTGCCAGTTCTTCGGCCTTTTTCGGGCGCATGCTGCGTGCGGTGGCGACCAGTACCGATTCGCTCGGCACAATGGGATTGATGCGGATTTCGCGAACTTCGCTGGATTCGGGGGTATTCGGGTCTGGCATGGGACGTCTCCTCAGCTGGCAAGCATAAAACAGCCGGCAAGGACTGTCGGTTCATAATTCTTATGCCCCCTGTCACGCTTTTTATCCCCTCGTGCGCAAGGGACTTGCGTTGACGAAGTACGGAGCGGCGCCGACAATGCGGAATCTTTGCTGGTTTCCGGAGTACCCTCATGGACGAAAAAGCCCTGCACGACGAGCAGCGCCTCATGCGCATGATGCGCAAGACCCTGACTTCCATCGTGCGCGATACCGCGCCGCGCGACGGCAATCCCAGCCCCCTGACCGAGGCCACCGTCCTCGGCATCAAGGATTGCCTGATGGTGATTTCCAGCCGCGAAACCGAGCTCGCCCAGCTCACCGGCCGCACCTTGGACGAGCGCCCGCGCTTCACCGACGAAACGCCCACCAGCCACTCCGTCAAGATCAGCAGCATCCCGAAGAAGACGCACTAATGCATCGCGTTCAGCGATGCATCATTTAGAGACAGCCGAATGCCGCAAGCCACCAGCCTGTTCACCGATGTCGAATCGAAAGTCGTCGGCACCTCGGCGGTGGTGATCTATGCGCCCTCCGGCAGGTCACGCAAGCGTTTCCCCGAGGGCGTGGTCGAGGTCTACGCCAGCGAGGACGAGGCGCGGGCGCATGCCGATCCGTCGAGGCACCGCCGCGCCGCCATTGCCAGCGGGCCGGCGCGATCTTCCGAGGGCCTCAAGCTGTTCTATCTGGTGCGCTGGCTCGACTGACGACTGAGGCACCCGCCCGCTCAATCCGCGCCGTAGACCTTGCGCCGCACCCGCTTCTTGCGCCGCATCCGCGTCGCCTCGCTTTCGCTCAGCGGCGCGCGCGCCTTGCCTTCAAACGGGTTCNTGCCGCTGTCTTCCTTGACCTGGATGCGCAGCGGCGTGCCCTGCAGCTTGAAGGCCTTGCGGAAACTGCTTTCCAGATAGCGNTTGTAGTCGTCGCGCAGACCTTCCAGCGCATTGCCGTGCAGGATGATGACCGGCGGGTTCTTGCCGCCCTGGTGGGCGTAGCGCGGCTTGGGGCGGAACAGTCCGTTCTTGGGCGGTGCGTGCTGCTCCACCGCCATTTCCAGCACCCGCGTGAGCTTGGGGGTCGACAGCTTGATGAAAGCGGCGGCGTGGGCGGCCTCGACGTCCTTCAGCAGGTTTTCCAGTCCCTTGCTCCTGAGCGCCGAAATGTAGTTGAAGCGCGCGAAATCGAGGAAGGCCAGCTTGCGTCCGATATCGCGTTTGATGTCGTCGCGCTGCTCGGCGGAAAGCCCGTCCCACTTGTTCACCGCGACCACCAGCGCACGCCCGGTTTCCAGCACGAAACCGGCCAGGTGCGCGTCCTGCTCGGAGATGTTCTCGCGCGCGTCGAGCACCAGCACCACCACGTTGGCATCCTCGATCGCCTGCAGGGTCTTGATGACGGAGAATTTTTCCACCGTCTCGAACACCTTGCCGCGGCGCCGCACGCCGGCGGTGTCGATCAGGATGTAGGGCTTGCCGGCGCGCTCGAACTCGACGTAGATCGAATCGCGCGTGGTGCCCGGCTGGTCGAAGGCGATCACGCGCTCCTCGCCCACCAGCGCATTGACCAGGGTCGACTTGCCGACATTGGGACGCCCCACCAGCGCGATCTTGGGAATGCCGAAGTCGTCGGACTGTTCTTCCTCTTCCGGGAACGGCGCCAGCGCCTCGGCGACCAGATCGGATATGCCGTCGCCGTGCGCCCCCGAGATCGCCAGCGGCTCGCCCAGCGCCAGCTCGTGGAATTCGGCGGTCACCACCGCGCGGTTCATGCCTTCGGCCTTGTTGACGGCCAGCAGCACCGGACACGACGCGCGGCGCAACCGGNCGGCAATCACCTTGTCCTGCGGCGTCAGGCCGGCGCGTGCATCGACCATGAAAACGATGGCGTCCGCCTCGTCGATGGCCTGCAGCGTCTGCCGCGCCATTTCAGCGAGGATGCCGTCCTTGGCCACCGGCTCGAGACCGCCGGTGTCGACCACCAGATAGGGTTTGCCGCCGACGCGCCCGCGCCCGTAATGGCGGTCGCGGGTCATCCCCGGCAGGTCGTGCACCAGGGCGTCGCGCGTGCCGGTAAGGCGGTTGAACAAGGTGGACTTGCCGACGTTGGGACGTCCGACAAGAACCAGAGTGGGAAGCATGGCTATCCTTGCTGACGCGCCGGCAAGGCCGGCACGTTGTGTTGTTTATTTGAGTCTGAAAGCGACGACATGGCCCTTGGCCGTCTGCACCGCGAAGCCGGGGCCGATGTCGACCGGCGCCGTGCGCACGCCGCCGTCGACCCTAGCACGCGCAACGAAACTGCCGTCTTCGGCCGACAGCACATGCACCACGCCTTCGCCGTCGGCCACCACCACCCAGGCGCCCAGCGCCAGCGGCGCGGTGACCTGGCGGCGCGCCAGCTTGTCCTGCCGCCAGCCGGCACGGCCGCTGGTCTTGTCGTAGGCGGTCACGGCGTCCTTGTCGTCGGTGACGTAGACATTGCGCTCGTCCATCGCCAGCCCGCTGTTGCTGGAGGCGTCGCGCGCCCACAGCGGCGAGCCGTTGCGGCGATCGAAGCAGGCCACCCGCCCCTGATAGGTAACGGCACACACCTGCCGTTCATCCACCACCGGATTGCCCATCACGTCGGCCACCCGTTCGAGTTCGGTCGCTCCGCGCGGCAGCGCCACCGTGGCTTCCCACAGCTGCGCACCGTTGGCGGCGTTGAGCGCGACCAGCTTGCCGCCGGGGAATCCGGCGTAGAGCACGTCGTCGCGCACCGTCATGCCGCCCGATCCGCGCAGGCTCAAAGCCGGCAGGTTGCGGCTGTACAGCCATTTGCGGCTGCCGTCCGCGGCGGCCAGGCCGTGCACGCGGCCATCGCCGGTGCGCGCGATAACCATGTCGGCCACCGCCAGCAACTGTCCGCTCACCTCGCTCGACAGCGGCACTTTCCAGCGCACCTGTCCGCTGGCGAAATCGAGCGCCAGCAATTCGCCCTTGCTGCCGCCCGCCAGCACCAGGCCCCGGCCCGCGCCGGCCCCGGCCGAAAGCTTCACTCCGGTATCGGTGCGCCACACCATGTGGCCGTTGGCCACGGCGATGCGCACCACCCGGCTGCCGCCGGCGGCCAGCACATCGTCGCCTTCGGCTTGCGGGCGGAACAGGCGGCCATCCGAGTCGCCGGTTTCGCCTTTCCAGGCCTCGCCGAGACTGGCGGTGGGCTTGAACTCGACCAGTTCGGCGGGTTTGGCCTTGGCCGGGCCGGCACCGAACCAGCCGCCCACCGTGCTGGTCATCGAGCCGACTGCGCCGCACCCCGACAGGAACAGCGCCAGGCCGGCGGCAATCAAACGCATCGTCACTTGGCCTCCCCTCCCAGCGCATCGAGTTTCAGTTCGACGATAGTGCGGTAGGGGTCGTCCTCCTGCATCTTGCCGAACGCCGCCTGATAGGCCGCGCGTGCTTCGGCCTGCTTGCCCTGCGCCAGCAGCACGTCGCCCTTCGCGTCGTGGAAACGGAAGGCGTAGGCATCGCTGTGCGTGGCCGACAGGGTTTTCAGCGCGGCGTCGTATTGCTTCTGGTCGAGTAGCACGCCGGCCAGCCGCAGACGCGCCAGATCCCTGACCGCAGGTTCCTTGCTGTTGGCCACCGCCCATTCCAGCTGGGCCTGCGCGCTTTTCAGGTCCTTGCCAAGAACGTTGAGCTTGGCCAGCAACATCGCGGCACGCGGGGCGTAAGCCGTGCCCTTGTACTGATCGATCAGCATCGAGCCTGCCTCGCGCGCAGCCTTGGCGTCGTTGGCCGCCAGCGACTGCGTCAGCTTTTCGTACACGGCGGCCGCTTCCAGGCTTTGTGTCAGCGTGCGGTGCTGCCAGTAACGCCAGCCCGCCGACGCGGCGATCACCACGGCCAGGCCGATCATCACCATGCTGCCCCAGCGTTTCCACCAGGCTTTCAGTTCGTCCAGCCGTTCCTGCTCGTCGAGGTCGTAGGTTGCCATCGTGCTATACCTTTTAAGTTGTTGCCTGTTTCAGAAATTCGATCGCCAGCGCCACCTCGACGCGGGTCTGCTCGGCACTGCCGCGCAGCGGCTTCAGCGTCNCCTGCTGCGCCGCCGCTTCGTCGTCGCCGATGATCACCGCATAGCGCGCACGGCTGGCGTCGGCCTTTTTCATTTGCGACTTGAAGCTGCCGCCGCCGCAATGCAGCACGCTGGCGAGCCCCGCGCCGCGCAGCGCGGACGCCACCTGCCAGGCGTACGCCTGCGCCGCGTCGCCGGCGTGGACGATGTAGGCGTCCGGCNCCGGCGTCGCAATGGCCCGCCCGCCCGCCTCGATCAGCGCCAGCAGCCGCTCGATTCCCATGGCGAAGCCGGCGGCCGGCGCCGGCTTGCCGCCCAGCTGTTCGATCAGGCCGTCGTAGCGTCCGCCGGCGCACACCGTTCCCTGCGCGCCGAGCTGGTCGGTCACCCATTCGAACACGGTGCGATTGTAGTAGTCGAGCCCACGCACCAAGCGCGGGTTGATCTCGAAGGCGATGCCGTTCGCGCGCAGCAGCGCCTGCAAGGCGTCGAAATGCGCCAGCGCCGCGTCGTCGAGTTCGTCCATCAGCTTGGGCGCCGCATCGTTGAGCGCCTGCATCGCCGGGTTCTTGCTGTCGAGGATGCGCAGCGGGTTGCTGTGCAGCCGCCGCTTCGCATCTTCGTCGAGCGCGTCCTGGTGCGCTTCGAAATAGGCGACCAGCTTGGCGCGGTGGCGGTGCCGCGATTCGATGTCGCCCAGCGTGTTGAGCTGCAGCGTCGGCGCGATGCNGAGCTCGCGCCAGAGATCGGCGCACATGACGATGAGTTCGGCATCGACGTCGGGCCCGGCGAAGCCGAGCGCCTCGACGCCGACCTGGTGGAACTGCCGGTAGCGGCCCTTCTGCGGGCGCTCGTGGCGGAACATCGGTCCCGTGTACCACAGCCGCTTGCCGCCGTCGTACAGCAGGTTGTGCTGGATCACCGCGCGCACCGACGACGCCGTGCCCTCCGGGCGCAGCGCCAGCGACTCGCCGTTGAGCTCGTCGACGAAGGTGTACATCTCCTTTTCGACGATGTCGGTCACTTCGCCGATGGCGCGCTTGAACAGCCCTGTGTGCTCGAGAATCGGCGTGCGCATCTCGCGGTAGCCATAGCGCCGCAGCCAGTCGCGCACGATCGCCTCGAAGCCCTGCCAGGNGTCGGTGACGTCGGGCAGGCAGTCGTTCATGCCGCGCACGGATTGAATGTTGTTGCTCATAAGTTAATCAAGACAAATGCGGTCACGCAGCGCCGTAATGGCTGCGCACGTAGTCCTCGACGATCGCCTGGAAGTCCGCGGCGATGCGCTCGCCCTTCAGCGTCACGGTTTTCTCGCCGTCGACGTATACCGGCGCCACCGGCACTTCGCCGGTGCCGGGCAGCGAGATGCCGATGTTGGCGTGCTTGGATTCGCCGGGGCCGTTGACCACGCAGCCCATCACCGCCACCTGCATGGACTCGACGCCGGGATACTGGCTGCGCCACAGCGGCATCTGGGTGCGCAGAAACGTCTCGATGTCCTGCGCCAGTTCCTGGAACACGGTCGAGGTGGTGCGGCCGCAGCCGGGACAGGCGGTGACCTGCGGGGTGAAGGCGCGCAGGCCGAGTGCCTGCAGGATTTCCTGGCCGACACGGACCTCCTGGGTGCGTTCTCCACCCGGTTCAGGGGTCAGCGAAATGCGGATGGTGTCGCCGATGCCTTCCTGCAGCAGCACCGCCAGCGCGGCGGTCGAGGCGACGATGCCCTTGCTACCCATGCCGGCCTCGGTCAGCCCCAGGTGCAGCGGATAGTCGCACTGCGCAGCGAGATCGCGGTATACGGAAATCAGGTCCTGCACCCGGCTCATCTTGCACGACAGGATGATTTTGTCGCCGCCGAGGCCCAGCTCTTCGGCCTTCTTCGCCGATTCCAGCGCGGACGCCACCATCGCGCGGCGCATCACCACTTCGGCGTCTTCCGGCCGTGCCAGACGCGCATTGTCGTCCATCATGCGCGCCGCCAGCGCCTGGTCGAGGCTGCCCCAGTTGACGCCGATGCGCACCGGCTTGTCGTAGCGGCACGCCGTTTCGATCAGGGTGGCGAACTGTTCGTCGCGCTTGTTGCCGCGCCCGATGTTGCCCGGATTGATGCGCAGCTTCGCCAGCGCCTGCGCGCATTCCGGGACCTGGGTCAGCAGCTTGTGGCCGTTGAAGTGGAAGTCGCCGATCAGCGGCACGCGGCAGCCCAGCACGTCGAGCCGCTCGCGGATGCGCGGCACCGCGGCGGCGGCCTCGAGGGTATTGACGGTGAGCCGCACCAGTTCCGAACCGGCCTCGGCCAGCGCCTGCACCTGGCGCACGGTGGCCGCAATATCGACGGTGTCGGTATTGGTCATCGACTGCACCACCACCGGCGCATCGCCGCCGACCGGCACATGACCGATCTGCGCCTGGCGGCTGGGACGACGGACTATCTGAGACATCATTCTTCCAGGGAGGTGTTCTTCAAGGACGGTTATTCTTCCAGCGTGAAGCGCGCGACCGTCGCGTCGATAAAGGGCTTCAGATCAATGGGACGGCCGTTGTACGTCATCCGCGCCTGGGCTGCATTGCCGATCACCACATCGAACGGCGGCTGGCCGTGGACATCCACGCTGCCGCCCGCGGGATTGAGCTGACGATGCAGCATGCGCCCGCTGGCATCCTTGATCTCGGTCCACGCCTCGTCGCCAAACTCGAGATGCAGCACACTGCCGGCCGCCGGCGCCGGCGTTGCGGGCGCGGCGGCGGCGGCCGGTTCGGCGGGAGCGTCAGGTTCAGCGGGTGCCGCCTCGACAACAGGGGGGACGGCCTCCGCCGGTTCCGCTACGGGCGCCGGCGCCGCAGCGCGGGCGGCCTGGGTTTGCGCGACAACGGGTCCCCGCTCGGTCGAGCCATCCCCCACCCCGCTGTTCAACCACAAATACAGCACCACCGGCACCGCCACCGCCACCACCAGGCCCAGCAGCGACAGCATCAGCCAGGGCGAAGTCAGCCAGGAATGCGACACCGGCTGATCGGCAGGACTGACCGCGGCAGGTTCGGCTGGCGCACCCTGCATGCGCGCCAGCAGGGCTTCGGGCGCGAG
>JGI26534J51046_1001988_pt1 | contig 14378 bp, 12 predicted proteins | sample ThiBiot_750_plan_2_FD_51046 | JGI IMG/M metagenome (IMG submission 51046) | reverse complement strand
GGGGTGTTCGAAGGGTTGATGGTGCCCCTGCAGTGGCTGGGCGAGACCCGGCTGGCGGCCGTCTCGCTGGCGGCGCCGCCCTGGCCGCTGTTCGCGCTGGCGCTGGCCGGCGTGGTCTGGGCCCTGCAGCCGCGCGGCCTGCCAGGGCGCTGGCTGGGGCTCGTGCTGCTGGTGCCCCTGCTGGCCTATCGGCCCATGCGCCCCGCGCCGGGAGAATGGCGGCTGGCGCTGCTGGACGTGGGGCAGGGCACCGCCATCGTGGTGGAGACGGCACGCGCGACGCTGTTGTACGACACCGGGCCGCCCTATGGGGAACAGGCCGATGCCGGCGGGCGCGTCGTCTGGCCCTATCTGCGTGCGCGGGGCATAGACGCGCTGGAACACGTGGTGGTATCGCACGCCGACGCGGACCATGCGGGCGGCCTGCGCTCGGTACTGGCGGCCTTGCCGGTTGCGCGGGTGCATGCATCCTACGATCTGGCGTCCTTGGACATCGGACAGGCGGCTTTTTCACGCTGCGCGGCCGGGCAGCGCTGGACGGTGGACGGCGTGGCATTCGAGTTCCTGCATCCGGACTCCCCCGAGGGCGAGGTGCCGGCGCGCCGGCGCAACGCGCACAGCTGCGTGCTGCGGGTGCGCGGCGCACACCACACGGCCCTGTTGACGGGGGATATCGGCGCGGCCGAGGAGGCGGGCCTGGCAGCCATCGAGAATCTGGCCGCCGATGTGGTGGCCGTGCCGCATCACGGGTCGCGGGGCTCGTCCAGCCCGGCGCTGGTTTCGGCCGCGCGGGCGTCGCATGCCGTGGCGCAGGCGGGCTACCTGAACCGCTACCGCCATCCGCATCCCGACGCGGAGCAGCGGTGGCGGCGCGCGGGCGCCGTGTTCCACCGCACCGACAGGCACGGCGCGCTGGTGTTCACCTCGCGCGCGGCGGGGCTGCGGGTCGAACGCGAGCGCGAGACCAGGCGCCGCTATTGGCACACCGCGCCCTGATGAGCCGCGCCGCGATATTTGCGGGTCCAGACGCGCGATAAATGAAGGGGAGTCAAATTTCACATAGCGAAAAGGAATTAGGTGTCAGAAAAATTGAGTACGCTCCGCTTCCACAATCCTGGCGGTTGCGATGAAAAACGGCAGCGTTTGATGGTATGCCCCGAAAGCCACTACGCTGGAGTTATCCACAACCCCATGAGTAAGCGGGCGAATGTTGCTCTGATCAAGGTCCCTCGTTACGGTCTACCTGCCATCAGATCACATTGCCTGCCCTGTCATATCGTGACTTCGAGCGAAGCTCCCTCGATCACTGCTGCAGTGCCCGCCACCTTCGGCAGGACGTGAAAGTTCAGCTCGGTGCCGGCCGGGTACGGCGGCAGCAGTAGTTCACGACCTGCCACGGTGATCGAACCGCTGATTGGTACTTGTTCGAAGGGACCGTGATTGGCCGAGATTGTTACTTCTGCGCCATAAGCATTCTCCAATTCCCACGCCAAGACGTAGCCGCCGGCTGAAGCTGATTCAAGGCCGACATTGAAGGCCCGGGCAATCAGACCATCTTCAGGGGGCATCGCGGGCGCTGCGCCCCAGCCATGCTCCATCGGATAGTATTCGTCGTACTCGTCCCGTGCGGTGATCCGAACTCGGCCCCGCTCCCCAGGCTCCATACCCATAATCCGGACGCGTTTTCCCGGCGTGGCGATAGGGCCAGCAAAGAGTGTCCAGTCTTCAGGCAAAGATCTCGGAAAGGTGCTCGCCATGTTTAGCGACGACAGTGTCGTGTCCAGCACGCCGGGGGCGTCTGCCACCGGCCATTCGCTAACCACGTCGAGGGCATGGGTGCGGCCTGCCGGTGGGTTACATTCGACGCTCAGCCAAGTATTGTTGGGACGCCTAACCCAGATGTAGAACCTGGCGCTGCCGGTCGGATTCTCGACCGCGCACGAAAGAGTGACCCGACGAATCAATCCTTCGTCTGCCGTCAGGGCTACCAGGCGGCCACTGTACGCCCATTGAGTCAGGTCGTGCGCCAACGCAACCACATCCCCGCGCTGAACCAGTGTCGCCTCCCAGCCGCTTTGCCAAACGATGCGGCGGCGATGGAAGTATTTGGAGGCAGCCGCTAGGTTGACTTGGCGCTGGGCCTGCGTCGCCGGCATTGCGTACTGCGCATTGCTGGATTTTTGGTTAACCGGCTGGGGCACTCCGGGCACAGTCGCGTAAACCGTGTCGGCGGAGTAGTCCGTGTCGCTATTGGTGAACCCGAGAACGAACTCATCAATGGATTCGTCCGTGTCGTAGCTGATCTGGAAGCTGCCGGCGATGATGTTGCCCATGCCGAAGGAGCCTACGGTAGGCTGGCCAGGTGCTTCCCACACGACCCCCAGCTTGCCAGTCGCCCAGGTCTTAGATGCGCGGCCGGCACCAGCGATGATGTCCAGGATCTCGCCGGTCGACATCTGCTCGGTGATCACCATCCGACACTCGAGGTTATTGGCCTGGCAGAAATGGCCCCAGGCGACGATGGCGGCGTAGTCGATGCGATTGTTGCTCAGCCCTGCGCCAAAGAGCCGCGGCCCATTGGTGGAATCCGGGCGGTCAAGCCAGCCTTGGCCGCCACCCAGGTAGCCCGGGGTAGCCGTGCTGTTGAGGAACCCTCCTCTGGCGTAATAGAGGAACAGCCAAGCCGGATTCGTGGTGTGGCCCCACGTCCACGGAGCGGCATCGTCATTCGGAAACACGCCGGGCATCCAGGGCGCCGCGCTGTCCCAAATCCAGTGCTTAGCACGAACGAACACGGAGAGACGATCCAGGCGGCCATTGAGTTGCCCAGATGCACGAATGAGCAATGCTAAGCGCCGTTGGGCCGGATACTGCGCAGTATCGATGCGGAAGAACTTGACGCGGGAGAGTTCGAGTTCGCTGATGTCGTTCGCTTCGGTGGGATCGGGCGTGGTGCGGCGCACCCGCACGTCGTAGTGGGCAGGCTCGGGCAGATAGTGTCGGAAGGTCTGGCGCACTGGTGTCGAGCTACCGCTGGAAATAGAAATCGGAAATGGAAATGCGGTCCAATCTGCATCGCCGACCTTGCGGAATTGCGCTTCGAAGTCGCAGATAAGCGTCTCAATGCCGCCGCCGGCCGAGCGAAAAAGGCGTCCTGCGATGTCGAACTGGACATAGGTGCAGGCCGCGCCGCTACTACGCCGCTCGATCCAGCCACCATTGTCGACGCCCTCGTGCTGCTCAAGCTTGCCGCCTTCGGCTATCTGCACATTTGTTGGAAAGTCGTCACCTGCCCATCCGTCCGTGGTGTAACCCGTCAGACGGGTGCGATCGTACTGCCCATCGGGCACAAAGCTGTCGTGGCGAGACCAGGCCGTGTACTGGTCGATCATGGACGAGCCGATTCGCAGATTGGTCACTTCCAGGTCGCCGAAGCCCACATTGAAAATGCTGCAAAGTCGCTCGGAGTTGAAAGTCTCGTAATAGCCGTATCCGATGACGATGTCCCGGTAGGTGCCTGGCAAGTCCCACGTTGGCACAGGTCCGGGCGTCTCGCTCCCGTTTTGCCAGTTGGTGTAAGAGTCGTACGCGGTGATCCGCTCATCGGGGATCGAGGGGTTGAACCGCGTCACAAAGATGTGGGGCTGGGTTACCGTGCCCCCGACCATCTCGTACTGCCGCTCCTGACCGTCCCCGTAGTAGCCATACCCCAAGCCATCGGGGGGCATCAGCTCAACCCAAGGCGCTTCTGGTGCACCGGACACAGCATCCCAGACGAAGGGGATAGCGGTTTTCGACTCGTACCGCGGCGTGTTGTTTACTACGAGGTGAGTGGTGCTCGGGTCGGGCACATTTTCCTGCCAGGGACGCGAGGCATAGTCGGGAAAAACTTGGTGTTCGCCCAGCAGCAGCATCAATGGGCTGTAAGGCCGAATCTGATTGCTTCCTCCATCCAGCGAATAATTGGATGGGTCATTCCTAGCCGCCGTAGCGGTCGGACGTTTCGGGCCGAACAGTGCTTGCGCAACGAATGACAGGGCGACGCCAATCGCCAGATTCACCGCCACTGTAATTGCGAACTGAATAGCTGCTACCGTTCCAGCAGTCTTGGTTGCCGCCACCGCCGATGCTGCCCACGCCTCACCCGCCCCGGTTCCATTTACGCATTGTTTAAGAACGAGTGAGTCGCTTGTTCCGACACGAGTCCGCCCCCAGCGTCGAGGCGGCATCTCTTGGTCATTGAAGATGCAAGCCAGCGGTGTGGCCTGCAGACCGATTCGTCTGACGATGCTGCTGATCGTGTCCCTGCCGGTACTGAAGAGCTGAAAGACTTCTCGACGCGAGCTAGGAAGAAGGGGATTCGAGAGGTAGATAGCTGTGACGACGAACGGAGCGTGTCGTTCCGATTTGCGCGACATGGAAGGACCTGTATTGAGGGACAACGGGAAAAGCAGACGCAGGCCTAGCGGGGGACCATTTGTTAAGTGTGATCGGGGTCCTGGTCTGCCAATGCCACGCCGGCTTGCAGCTCGAGTTCCTCACGAACTGAGGTCATGTACTGCCGCCGCTCTTGAAAAGTAGATGGTTCGAAAAGTTGATCTTTGGCCGAAGCAATGGTGGGGAAGCGCTTGGCTCCGGCAGGCCCTTCAATTTTGAAAGCTTCAAAACGGAACAACGGCACTTGCGCATCGACGTTCCGACTGCGCAGATGGCTGGTGGAGGTGCCAATCTGCTCCATCAAGCCAATAATCCCGTGCAGCCGCATGAGGCTCTCTCGGAGCGCGATGGCCTGGCCGACATATGACTCACTTTCGATCTCTGCTTTCGCATGCAGCAGCTTTCTCCACAAAGCCGGGCGGCTTTCAAGTAGGGGGGTGAGTTCTACTTCGGCTTCGTCAACCAGACGGCGCAATCCGGTGGCCGTCTCTCGACAACGCTCGATAGCCTTGGTGCTAGCCTCGCACTCCGTCTCGGCTACGCGAATCTTCGCTTCGATATCTTGAAGCGCCGACTCGGCGGAATCCCCAGTGGCGCACGCGGCAAGAACATCCTGCCGCATGCGTTTGAGTTCCTCAACATGGAAGGCGGCCCGTGCGAGATCAGCAGCACGATGCTCCTGCTGAGTGATCTGTTCGCGGAACACTGTGAGTCGACGACGTACGTCATCGATACTATGTTGATGAGTCTGCAAGTTGGCGCAAGCGGTGTCGAACAGCTGAATGGAAGTCATGTCTTCTCTCTGCAAATTTTTAAGCTATCGGGGGGTAAAGGGATGCTGACCAAGGTCTACAACACCTGCATCGCAGTCGAGCGTGGTCAATGCTTCGCTGAAGCTGATCTGGAGCTCGTTCGCAACGGCCTGAGCCCGGCGGCATAAGAGATCCTCTTCAGCGAACTGACTCGTTGGCGCTCTATTCGCTTCCTCTGCACGCAGCAGCGCCAAAACTTCATTTGCGGCTTGTAAGTAGCCGAGACTTTTCTCAGCGGCATATGCACGCACAGCCCTATCGAAATCGCCGTCGTTGGTGGAAGGATTGGGAACGGATGTCAAGATAAGTTCCAGTAGATGATGAGCGGAGTAGTGAGCTGGGCTATGTCGTCGTTTTCGACTCTGCTGAGTCACGCGTTTCTCTCAGGCTATCGAGGCGCTTTCGTACTCGTGCCGCCTTAATGATCTGACGCACTCTCATATCGCTTAGCCCGAAGCGATGCGCTATCTCGCGAACGTTTCTGCCATTGAACAGCTTGGCAATTTCCTGGTTTCGGGAGTCCAGCTTCGGCAGAATGTTCTTGGGAACGTACACACTGCTACCCCCAAAGTCGCGGAGAACTTCGTCAACACACTGCACGGCAAGTTCGTGCGTGCGTTCCAATTTGTCCGGCGCCAAGGCGTCCAAGACACGTCGCACCGCAAGGTATAGGGTTTCGGCAAAGCCGCTTTCGTCAATGCTCGCCATAGAAATTTTTTAGCAAAGGCTTTTAGTGACGAGTTGGAGCTTCCGGCAGATTGGCATCCGCAGGTAAGTAAAGGGCTTTACTACTTTGGACTTTCTTCGTGCAGCAACACGAGAAAGCTCGAATGCGTCGTCAACGCCGCATTTGTTTCCGAGCACGGCAACTTCATGGCCAGGCTGGACGTGCTGGGCATCGAAGACCGCGTCGCCCGCCGCTTCATGCAGTTGGCCGTCAAGTTAACAAAACGGGCGACGTCGCCCGTTTTGACAGCAGCAGGAGGCCAATTCAAACTGTTCTAGATGCTGGGCGAAACGACAAGCAGGTCGGAGCGCTGGAGTTAAGCGCGGTCGCCGCGTAGCTCGGCTCCCCGCTCCCCGTTGATTGCATTCACCCCGACCTGATCCAGAGCAACATTGCCGCCAATATGCGCCGTAGTGTGGAGGCGTGCCTAGAGGTGGGCCGCGGTCTCCGCGTCCTCAAGGAAGCATGCCCGCATGGGCAGTTTGTCCCCCGACTGGACGTCCTGGGCATTGAACCCCGAGTCGCGCAGAGGTTCATGGCATCGGCTGTCAAGTTCTCAAATACGACGACGTCGTCGCTTTTGAAGGCGATCGGAACGGAGTCCAAACTTTTCGAGATGCTGGTTCTGGACGATGAGCAGATCGAGGAACTGGAACTGACCGGCCAAACCGGCGAACTGAAGCTCGACGACATCGCCGCGATGTCCGTCAAGGAACTGCGGGCCGCGCTGCGCGAGGAGCGGGCCGAGAAGGAGGTCTGCGCCATGCTCAAAGGCGATTGCCAAATGCTGCGTCGACGCAATATTTGAAACTTGCCTGGGGCCTGTATGAAACGCTGAGCGACGCCCGGCTCCTGGTCTAGAACCCCTAACTGTGGCAGGAATTGGCCGTGCGGGCAGACTTCCTTCAGTACGCGTAGGCCGCGTCCGGCCTTCCCTCGACGCTGCGACGCACCCTGAGCATTACAGTCGGGCTTCGCGGACAAACTGCCAACTTTCGAAAAACGGCTCTGGTGGCGTTTCTGACCCGCGACATGACTCATTACCTATACCTACTCCTAATCGGGGCGTCCAACCCCGTTTGGAACGATTTGGAACAGGGTCTTGTCATGGGGCAGGTACTGCCATTCACGCTGCAGGACCTTTCAGTCGCCAAATGAGGCTAAATTTCTAGGCGGCGAGGTTGCCCAGGATGATCAGCGGGCGAGCGCTTGTTTCCGCCATGACGACTTACAAAAAGGGAGGGAGCCATGCCCACAGAAGGTGCTGCTAGCGCAAGTATTCCCGTTGAGAACCTCGGACCGTCCGGTATCCGAGGCGAACTCTACGTGGTAGCACTCACGGACGATGAAAAGCGATCGGATAGCGCGCGACTCAATGATCGAACTCCACGGCAGTTCAAGATTGCTGCGCGGCTCGCAAAATCGCCGGCAGTGAGCGGCAACATCAAGGGTGACTTCGATGCCAATGACGGCAGTTCGTACTTCCATGTTCCGCAGGGCCAAATACTGAGCCGGGTTCGTTGCAGCGCCGGAGTCTTCGAGATTAAGAAGAATGAACAGGACGAGCAGTCATTGATCGAGTTCGAGTGTCAAGCCGAGAGCGTGGCGGCGGCTAAGACCTTATTTCTCGAAACTGTTCTGCCCTTCCTCGATCATCAAGCTTACCTAGCCGACTGTCCTCTGTTCATAGAAGCGGTTCGTATCGAAGACCCGACCAACGGCGTGACCTCAATCGACTACATATCGCCATATAGGCAAGTCGTGGTCTCGCCTCACATAAAGCTATGCCGGCAGGAGCTGGCACCCGTGTACGCGATGTACCGCGACGCGAAGAACTCGCACAGTGACTTCTATAAGTTCCTTTGCTACCACAAGATTCTTGAGGGCTTGCTCGGCTCTGTCCGCTCTGGCGTTCGCCAGCGAGCCCAAAAAAAGGGGGTCGAGCTATCAAAACGCCGTGAGTTGATCCCTTTTTCGGATGCGATTGTTCCTGAGTATAAGGAGTGGCAGGGTAAGTCCGTTAAAGCCTTTTTCGACGGAGTGATGACGCCGCAGTTTCGCAACGCAGTAGCGCACTTCATCTTAGCAAACGGCCAGGCGTTGAACTTGAGCGCACCAAAAGAGCTGCTGCGGTACGCGAACATCCTTCACATCTCTGAGCTGTGCGTGCGAACCGTCATCGAAACACAGGAAGCGTGGTTGACAGAGCTATCCTAGCAATCTGCGTTGACGCGGACGTAGCTGCGGACAGGCGTCAGGTGGGCCCAAAAATCATGTTCTGCGGGGTACAATTCCGCGGCTTCCCAGTAGCGCGCTTTCTTTCGCAGTGTTAAACAAAGTTGCGTCACACGAAACATCGGGTATGATTGGCTCAGGTGCTGAACACACCTTCCGTCAGCGGCTCGACCGCGCCCGACAGCAAGCGGTTTTTTTGCGGCCATAGGTTTCCCGTCTATGGCCGGGTAGCGCGCAGTGATACAAGACCCGCAAGGGAAAGGCTGCGGGCCGTCTGACGGCGGTGTTCAAGTACCTGGCCGCCCCTCTGAACAGGGGGCGAAAAGTTGAACGAAACCGTCAGGAGGCCAACATGGCTGCTCGCAAGTCCTCGCTCGCCCAGGATCTGGCTCGGTATGCACCCGAGTCTGTCAAGTCCCCGCAGATTTTTCCTCTCTACCAAGACCTCATCCGCCAACGCGAACGGATGCTGGCTTCCGACGGTAAAGATCCGAAACAGCATCAGACAATGGGCGCGATGCTGGCAGACATGCAGCGGCGCATTCCGCAATCCGACTGGCCTGCCCTGTGTCGGTCCCTTGGTGTCGGTCAGGGCAATTCCCGCCGCCTGATCGCACTGGCGCAGCGCTTTGCGCGTGGCGAATTTGGTCAGTGCTCCGTTGCTCAGCTTTACTTGTTAACGTCGCTCAATGACGATGAACTGGCACGCCTTGCCGAAGGCGGCCGAGTCGCCCGATTCACGCTACGTCAGATGGCCAAGCTGTCGCCGCCGGTTCTGGCAGGGCTACTCAAAGTCCGCACGGAGTTGGATGGCGAGTCCGACATGGCCGGGTTTGGGGCGGCAGTCAAGGTCGCCATTACGAATCTTCAAGCATGCAACGCGGAGCAAGGCCGGATCATTGACGGCGTTCGGGGGACACTTCAGGTGTTCATCGACTTGATCTGCGCAGGCGGCAACGTGAAGCTGGTCGAACTACAGGCAGAGACTTTGATGGACTGCATGATGACTCTCATCGAGCAGCTCGAAAAGGCACGAGGCAAGGACACACGTATTGCCAACGAGCTTTCGTCCATCGAACGCATGCTGCCAGCCGCGGCGATCAGCAGTCGCTGAGTCTGAGCGTGTGTGCTGACGTGCCCGGTCGAGACCGGGCACGTCTTCAACCAGATGAAGAACCCCGACCTTTCGCTCCTGGATTACTTGCGCCATCTTGCGGAGACACTCGCGTCTACGCCACATGGGGCAAAGGAAGCGGTTTATCGCCAGGCGATGGAAGACCTGCAGTGTAGTCGGGGCAGCGTCTTCCGACATCTACAGCACTTTCGTCAATCCCAACGTAAGCCGAGGTCCGATTCGGGCAGTACGGCGCTCACCCTCGAAGAAGCTCAAGCGATATCGGAACTGGTCCTTCAGTCCATGCGTGGCAATGGCAAACGCCTGCTCACATTCGCCGATGCAATTCAGATCGCCCGAGACAGCGGCCTTGTGAAGGCGAGCCGCATCAATATGCACGGCCAGTTCAGCCCTTTAGGAACCGATGCCGTTGTGCGAGCCCTATGGCGGTATGGGGTTCATCCGGACCAGTTGCTAGTGCCAACACCCCACGTACGGATGGCAAGCCTGCATCCTAACCACGTGTGGCAACTCGATGCTTCGGTATGCGTCCTCTACTACTTGAAGGACACCGCAGGTGTGCGGCTGGCCGCAATGGAGGCCGATCAATTCTATCGGAACAAGCCAGACAACTATGAGCGAATCGCCAATGATCGGCTGATGCGGTACGTCATTACGGACCACTACAGCGGCACTATTTATCTGCAGTACGTCCTAGGCAGCGAGTCGAGTGAAAACTTAGCCAGAGTGTTCATCGATGCCATTCACCCACGCGATACCAGCACAGACCCTTTTCATGGCGTTCCTCTGCATTTGGTGATTGATCCAGGCAGCGCCAACACAGGCCATTTGTTCACAAATCTGTTACGTCGTCTCGGAGTCGCGCCAATTGTCAACAAGCCGAGAGCGCCCCGAGCGAAAGGTCAAGTCGAGGGCGCTCACAATATTGTGGAGCGCCGGTTCGAGGGCCGACTTCGCTTCACGGGGGCCGACTCGCTAGATGACCTCAATGAAAAAGCGCACGTTTGGATGCAGGAATTCAACAGTATCGAAATTCACCGCCGACACGGTCGGCCCCGCTATGTAATGTGGCAAACCATCGCTCAAGAACAACTGAGACTCGCACCAGGCCCGGCCATCTGTCGCGCGATGTTGACCACCAAGCCCCAGCTCCGACGTGTGCGCGGTGACCTGACCATTTCGTTCGCAATGCGCGGCCAGCGCAGCCGCACTTATAGCGTCACTGAAGTGCCCGACGTATACGTCGGAAAGCTGGTGGCGGTGTGTGTGAATCCTTACGTGTTTCCGAGTATCAACATCGTCGATGTAGACGCTGCTGGCAATGAACGAATTTTGGCCGTGTGCGAGCCGATCGTCTTCAGTTCGGCAGGATTCCCGGTCAGCGCTCCAGTGTTCGCGAACGCTGTCACGGCGCGCCCTGTCGTGCTCGCACCGGAGGTGGCACGAGCTAAATCTCGGGTACGAGCCTATGGAGTGGAAAGAGTCGAGGAGGCCATCGCCATGGAACGAGTCCACGCCATCCCAACATTCGGGCTTACCCAAGGGCTGAAGGCATTACCAAACGGCAGATCGCCCGTCGCATTCTTGCCTCGCCCAGGTGTCGCCACAGGCGCGATCCCTATGGCAGTGAAGGCCAGACGTTTAAGTCTGGTTAAAGCCGCGTTGCTGCTCAGCCAACGAATGGGGGATGCGTGGCATCCCGAGAACTTCGCGAAGCTTGCCGAACGCTATCCAGATGGCGTAAGCGAGGACGAGTTCGATTCCTTAGAAAACTGGCTTCGAACACGGGGAGACGGCCGTGCTAGCGAGGTCGCTTAGGAGAACATATGCGCCCGATTCACGTACTGAGCCAAGCAGAAGAAAGAAAAGCCGCAAGGCAGCGGACGAAAGCCGCAACAGACTATCGCCGGCGCGAGACATTCCGGCCGCTGAACCTCAAGCTCGTGCTATTGCGATACGGCCTTCCCCAGCAGACTCTTGCAGATGCGCTGTCATGCCTCGTTCAACGCAAGGTTAGTCGCGTGACGGTTTCGCTGCTCTTGAACTGGGGCGTGTGGCCCAAACGGCTCAATGTTGAACAGGCCAAGGGCACGATAGAACGGACACTCTTGGCCGCGGGAGTGAGCCCGCAAGAAATTTCCCTCTGCTGGCAAGAGCAAAGCATAGCTGAGCGTACGAAGTTCGGAGAGAAACCTGCCGAACGGATACCTGGCTTGTCCCGAATCAAACGAACTCAACGAGCCCGTCGCCTTGCTTCGACGGACGACCTACTCCACGTGGAGGCCCATATGCTAACCCCACAAGCACGCACACACTTTTCCATAACGGTCAATCCCTTCCAGCAAGATGTGCAAGGCGCAAAGGATGTCTTTTCATCTGCCAGCATGGCATTCGTGCGCGAGGCGATGTATCAAGCAGCCGCAAATAGTGGCTTTGTCGCGGTGGTAGGAGAAGCCGGGGCCGGAAAGACGGTCCTGCGACGGTACTTGCAAGATCGCGTCGCCACTGAGGGGCTTCCCATTCGTATCGTCTATCCCCAATGCATTGATCGGAGCCGCCTGTCTTCCCCAATGATCTGTGAAGCGGTCATCAGAGACCTAGACCCGACGGCCAAAATCCCTGTATCTCTAGAGTCCAAGACTCGTTTCATGCAGGAGCGTCTCTTAGCATCCAGCCGAGCCAATTATCGACATGTGCTGATAATCGAGGAGGCGCACGATCTATCGGTTCCTCTCTTGAAGTTCCTTAAACGCTTCTGGGAACTCGAGGATGGATTTCGGAAGCTGATCGGGATCATCCTTATCGGTCAACCAGAGCTGAAACTCAAGCTAGATGAACGGATGAACTGGGAAGCCCGGGAGGTCATCCGCCGTTGTGAACTGGTCGAATTGGAGCCGTTAGGCCACGATCTGGAGGCATACCTCTCATTCAAGCTAAAGCGGGTCGCGAAGAGCCTAGATGACGTATTCACATCTGACGCTCTGCCAGCTATAGAGCGCCGCCTCACGCAATCGAACGAGGCTCAGCAAACGGTATCGCTTGCATATCCCTTATCGGTCAACAACCTGGTTGTGCGGGCCATGAATCTTGCCGCCACTCTCGGGATTCCCAAAGTGTCAGCAGAGGTCATTGAAAATACCTAGCAACCCAGTTGCACCCGGACATAGACATGGGAGAATCGTGACTTGCCCCCACACCGGACGCCACTATGAAGACACTGCCGACAGCGCTGCTACTTGCCGCGCTTTGTGCCTGCGACAGCGCACCGCCCCCGCCGCTTATACCCGGAAAATTCAATGGGGTTGAGCTTCCGGGACGGCCGGCACAGGCGAAAGCATCTGGCTTTGTCGATTGCAGACCCTCGTATTCCGCTATCACTTGCGCTCGCTCCCAACCATTTGATTTCCTGGGGGTCACCCCGCGCGAAGCCTCTCTTAACCTAACGGGAAGAGACGCCTTTTCGGTCGAGCGAGCAACTGCGAAGGATCAGACAGGAGATGTTCGCCTGTTGCCCCCCGAGCTGCTTACATACGACTCTATCGATCTCACGTTTGAGCCGCCGCGTTACGATGAGAACTGCGTCAAACGGGCACGCGAAAAGGGTGGCTACACGCTAGAGGAGCCCGTGAGTTGCCTGACGAGCCAGCATTCGGTACGCAACCTCCGGACTGTGCTTGAGCAAAGAGCATGGATGGTAATCGCGTCGCGCGCAGCCTACACCACATTTGCGCATCCCGCCGAAAGTGTGTCGATCACTATCAGACGTGAGACCGCGACGCTTCAACGCATCGATGCAGCAGAGCGCGATGCCGCGATTAAATACCGGAAAGAGCGTGAAGCTACCGCTGCCGAAGCTGAGCGTGCAGGCCAGAAATTCGTCAGTGATATGGCGCGGTGACGTAGTCGTAGGCGGCACGGAGACGCGCCGCGAACATCGGCCGGGTGCGAAATCCTGACGGCGTTATGGGGGAGGCTAGTGCACGGGCGACCGGCCAAAACGCACCCAAGTGCAAGACGTCTGGGGCCGCCCACAATCCAGGCTGTGGATAACTTCCTAGGCAAGCTCGCCGATTGAAGCCGCGGCCGTCCGGGTTTCATAACACGAAAGGTTGTTGCACTTCTTGTCCCGGTAAAGCCCATGACGGCCCGGAGAATCCCGGATTTATCTCATCTCCAGCCCTGGATTTATCTCACGTCCCTTCACCCTGACTGCGGTGGCTACAATCCCGAGTCCGGCCCAGCAAGGAACGCCTTCATGAATCACGACGCCTCGTCCGACTCCCTCCAGCCCCGCCTGGAGTTCGTGACCTGCCTGAGCCCGGCGGGCCTGCATCGCATGGCGTACTGGGAATGGGGGGATCCGACCAACGACCACGTGCTGGTCTGCGCGCACGGATTGACCCGCTCGGGCCGCGATTTCGACGCGCTGGCGCGGCGCATGGCTGCCCGCTACCGGGTGGTCTGCCCGGACGTGGTGGGGCGCGGCCGCTCGGACTGGCTGGTCAATCCCGCCTATTACACGGTGCCGCAATATGTGGCGGACATGATGCCGCTGCTGGCCCGGGTGCAGGCCGAGACCCTGCACTGGTTCGGGACCTCGCTGGGCGGCCTGATCGGTATGGCGCTGGCGGGCCTGCAGGCATCGCCCATCGACAAGCTGGTGCTGAACGACGTGGGTCCGCACCTGGACCCGGCCGCGCTGGCACGCATCGGGCAGTACGTGGGCAAGGCGCCGGCCTTCGGCAGTTTCGACGAAGCGAAAGCCTACGTCAGCGCGGTATCGGCCTCGTTCGGCCCGCATACCCCGGAACAGTGGGACGAGCTGACGCGGCACGTGGTGCGCCAGGTCGACGGCCCGGCCGGCCCGTGGACCATGCACTACGACCCGGCCATCGCCGAGGCTTTCGCGGCCATGGACCCGGCCACGGCCATCGCGGCCGAGGCGGCGCTGTGGCACGTCTACACCAATGTCGAGTGCCCCATCCTGATCGTGCGCGGCGAGCATTCGGACCTGCTTACCGAGGACACCGTG
>JGI26534J51046_1001974_pt1 | contig 14470 bp, 9 predicted proteins | sample ThiBiot_750_plan_2_FD_51046 | JGI IMG/M metagenome (IMG submission 51046) | reverse complement strand
CGGGCCGACCCGCTGCGCGCCTCGGACACCAGCAGGCCGTCGAGCGCACCCGCCAATTCCTCCAGCGCCGGGGCCAGCGCATCGGCCAGCACCGAGGGGAATTCCTGCGCCGCGCCCGCGCGCAGCAGGTCGGCCATATGCCCGCGCAGCGCATGGGCCGCGCGTTCGAACAGCAGGATGCGCGCGGGTTCCTCCATCTGCCCGCTTTCGATATCGTTCCACACCGGCCCCATGGCGAACAGCCTTTCGGCGGCNAGGAAGGCGGCGGCCACATCGGCAAGGCTCACGCCTTCCTCTTCGGCCAGTTCGAAGGGGTGGATAAAGCCCATCCGGTTGACCAGCCGGTTGGCGATTCGCGTGGCCAGAATTTCCCGGCGCAGGCGGTGGTTCAGGATGTCCTCGCGATATGTCTCGCGCATGGCGGGGGGGAAGGCGGAGAGCAGGTCCTCCTCCAGCCCCGGATCATCCAGCACGCCCGAGCGTTCCAGCGCATCCTGAAGCACCAGTTTCGCGCTGGAGAGTAGCACGGCCAGTTCGGGGCGGGTAAAGCCTTCCCCATCCTCGGCGCGGCGGTGGAATGTGTCGGCGTCCGCCAATCCCTCGGTGCGGCGGTCGAGATGGCCGCCATCTTCCAGCACCTCGATCAACCGGACATAGCCCGGCACGGCCGCCGCCCCGCCGCTTTCGGCAATGGACAGGCCCAGCGCCTGCAAGCGGTTATCCTCCAGCACCAGCGCCGCCACATCCTCGGTCATCGATGAGAGCAGGGCCACGCGGCCATCCTCGTCCAGCCGCCCGGCGCGCTTGGCGCTGGCCAGCGCGATCTTGATGTTGACCTCCTTGTCGGAGCAATCGACGCCCGCTGAATTGTCGATAAAGTCGGGATTGTCGCGTCCGCCCACGCCCTGCGCGCCATGCAGGCCATAGTCGATGCGCCCCGCCTGGGTGCAGCCCAGATTGCCGCCTTCGCCGATCACGCGGGCGCGCACATCGGCGCCGTTCACGCGGATCGCATCATTGGCCGGATCGCCCACATCGGCATGGGCCTCATGCGGGGCCTTCACATAGGTGCCGATGCCGCCAAACCAGAGCAGATCGACCGGGGCCTTCAGAATCGCGGTCATCAGGCTGTCGGGGTCGATGCTTTCGCCCTCCAGCCCCAAGGCCTCACAGATTTCGGGGGTAAGGGGTATCGACTTCTGGGTGCGGGGGAATACCCCGCCGCCCTGCGAAATCAGGCTCTTGTCGTAATCGTCCCAGCTCGACCGGGGCAGGGCGAAGAGGCGATTGCGTTCCTCCCACGACTTTTCCGCGTCGGGCGCGGGGTCGAGGAAAATATGCCGGTGGTCAAAGGCCGCCACCAGCCGGGTCGAACGCGACAACAACATCCCATTGCCGAACACATCGCCCGACATATCGCCCACGCCCACCACGCGGATCGGATCGGTCTGAACATCCACGCCCATTTCGCGGAAATGGCGCTGGACCGAAATCCATGCCCCGCGCGCGGTGATGCCCATCGCCTTGTGGTCATAGCCCTTCGACCCGCCGCTGGCGAAGGCATCGTCCAGCCAGAAGTCCTTTTCCGCCGCCAGCGCATTGGCCGTGTCGGAGAAAGTCGCAGTGCCCTTGTCGGCGGCGACCACGAAATAGGGGTCCTCCCCATCGAGCACCACCATGCCCGCCGGATGCACCACCGCGCCATCGACGATATTGTCGGTGAGCGAGAGCAGCGTGCGGATGAAGAGCTTGTAGCTTTCGCGCCCTTCATTGGCCCATGCGTCGCGGTTTTGTGTGGGGTCGGGCAATTGCTTGGGATAGAAACCGCCCTTGGCCCCGGTGGGCACGATCACGGCGTTTTTGACGCGCTGCGCCTTCATCAGGCCCAGCACCTCGGTGCGGAAATCGTCGCGCCGGTCGGACCAGCGCAGGCCCCCGCGCGCCACCGGCCCGGCGCGCAGGTGGATGCCCTCGACGCGGGGTGAATAGACGAAGATTTCGCGCCACGGCAAAGGCTTGGGCAGGCCCGGCACAAGGGCTGAATCGAATTTGAAGGCCAGCGCCTCGCGCCCCGCATCGACAAAGGCATTGGTGCGCAGGCACGCATGAACCACCGCGCGGAAGGCGCGCAGCAGGCGGTCCTGGTTGATCGCGGTCACGCCCGCCAGCCCGTCGCGGATCGCTTCTTCGGCCTGCGCTTCGGCCTTGTCGCGGTCCTCGATGCCGGGCTGATGGCGTGCGCGCAGCAGATCGACCAGACCCAGCGTGACCATCGGCGCGCCCAACAGCGCATCGACCGCCGTATCAATGCCATAGGACAGGCCCGTTTGCCGCAGATAGCGATAGAAGGCGCGCAGCCAGTTGGCCTCCCGCGCGGAAAGGCCCACGCCCACGATCAGCCGGTTGAACCCGTCATTCTCGCCCGCGCCATGCAGCATCGCGGTCAGCGCATCCTCGATGATCGGCGCATGGCCCAGCACCTCGCTCAGCGATTGCCCGCCGCGCAGCGCCAGCACGAAATCATGGATCGAACCCAGCGCCAGATCGCCCGATTCCAGCGTGGTGGGGATCGTGTCGATCACGCGGAAACCGAAATTCTCCAGCGCGGGCACGACATCCGACAGGATCAGCGAACCATGGCGCTGATAGAGTTTCAAGCGCAATTGCCCTTCCTCGTCGCCGGGCAGGCGATAGAGGCGCACGCCGCGCTGGTGGGCATCGTCATCGGGCGCGCCGGCGATGCGGCGCAGGTGGCCGATGTCCTGCGCGGCCTCGGCCGGGCCATAGAGGTTGCGATAGGCAATGGGGAAGGCCCCGGCATAGCGCCCGGCGATGGCGGCGGCGCGGCCCGGTTCCTCGCTGCGGGCGATTTCGGCCTCGACCGCATCGCCCCATCCGCGCAACATCGCGCGCAAACGGGCGTCCAGCGCCGCCTCATCGGGTTCGGGACAGGTCTCCAGCGCCTCGTCCACCGACAGGGTAAAGCGCAACTGGGCCAGATTGGATCCCTCGACCTCAAGGCTCCAGTCGATCACCTGGCCGCCGGTGGCCTCGCTCAGCATCTGGGCGATTTCGTGGCGGACCTCGGTGGCCACCGAATCGCGCGGCAGCCAGACGAAGGCGTAGAGATGCCTTTCCAGCGTAGCGCAGACCAGCGCGATGCGCGGGCGCGGGCGGTCGATCAGGCTCATCATGGCCAGCGCCACACGCTCCATATCGACATCGGTAAAGCCGATCATCAGATCATGGGGCAGGCTGGTCATCGCATGGGTCAGCACCTTGCCCGCATGGCCGTTGGGGCTGAATTCATGCTTTTCCAGCAGCGCGGAGAGCTGCGCGCGCATCAGCGGCACATGGCCCGGCGCGGTGGCCAGCGCGGCGCTGGTCCATACCCCCGCATGGACCGAGAGCGCGGCCAGCTTGCCTTCCTCGATCACCGGCAGGATGAACAGGTCGAGCGGCNCCCGGCGGTGGACATGGGCGATCCGGTTCGATTTGACGATCAGCGGCAGGCGCCCCGCCCCGCCCCGCGCCAGAAACTGGTCGAACCAGGCAAAGCAGCGGGCATAGGCGGGCGCGGAGAGCAATTCCCACGTGCTTTTCCGACAAATGCCCAGCGCGCCGGTCTGCGTACCGTCGCGGCGGCGCACGACATGGCCCAGTTGCGTCAGCATCCCGTCGTTGAACCAGAGCAGCAGGGCGGCGCCCTCGGTCCGGTCCATCGCGTTCAAGGTGGCGGCATCATCGACCATGGCGCGCTGAATCGCGGGCCAATCGCCCACCGCCGCGCGCACATCGCCCAGCGTGACGCCCAGCGCCGCCGAAATGGCCGAGCGCGTGCGCGCATCCGCCCGCGCGGTTTCCAGATAGACCATTGATTCGCGCGGGATGCCGGGGCCGTGATCCTCGGGAATCTCTGTGATCTCGCCGCGCCCGTCGCGCAGCACCGGCACCACCGGATGCAGCAACCGGTCAATCACCAGCCCCTGCGCCGAAATCGTCGTGGCGATCGAATCGACCAGAAAAGGCATGTCTTCATTGACGATGGCGATGCGCATGAAACGCCCGCCCCCTTCGCGCGAGACATTTTCGATGGAAAGCGCGGTCTGCGTCCTTTCCCGGCGCCCTCCGGCGGCCAGCAGAAAACGCGCCGCCGCGATCAGGCCATCGGCGTCCAGATCGCCGTCGCCGGGCAATTGCGCCTCGGCCAGATGGCGGGCCAGCGCGGTTTCGCGCGGGTCGATCGCAGGGGTTTGGGAAAGGGATTCGGGCTTACGAGAACTCTTGGTCATTGTCGGACACACTCTCCCCCCGTGGCCGGGGATGCGGCCGGGGCAGAGGGGATTCCCGGCTGCCCGGGGCCTGTATTACGACTTGGTCTTGGTTCGCCTCATCCGGTCTAGCCATCAGAGGTTACGCATTTGTGTTATTTTATTACCGTGATGCCGCCAAGATGGGATCGCACTTATACACTTTATTTTCCTGCCGTTTGGGCCGGGGTCTGCGGGCCGATCTGCGCCAGATAGGCTTTTGCGCGCGCGGCGCTGTCCGAATCAGGGCTGGTTTTGACCACCGATTCCCAGCTTTTGCGCGCTGCATCCTCGCGGCCCGACAGCATGGCGATGACGCCCGCCTCCACCCCGATTTCGCCGTCACGCGGGTCCAGTCTGGCGGCATTTTCGATCTGGACCTGCGCCTCGGGCAATTTGTTCATCCGGCGCGAAAGCGTGGCCGAGAGCAGCCAGACCTGCGCATCATCAGGCAGCGCGGCGCGGGCGTCGGCCAGCACGGGCTCGGCCTCGACCGCGCGGTTCAGCGCGACCAGCGCGCGGGCGCGGTCCACCAGAATGCCGCCCGCCAGAACAGGTTTTGACGCCGCGCGTGCATCGGCCAGCGCCGCATCGAGCAGCGGCAGGGCGTCATCGGCGGCCCCCTGCGCCAGTGCGGCATTGCCCGCCATCGCGCCCGCCTGCGCGCGCCAGAGCTGGTCGGTGGTGGCGTCATGGGCGGCGATGAAGGCGGCGCGGGCCGCGCTCCACTGCCCCTGCCGGGACAGAGCGCTGCCAAGGCAGACATTGGCCTGCGCGCGGGCGATTTCGTGCTCCTTGGTCGCGTCCTTCNCCCATTGGCGCGCATCGGCCAGCCCGCCTGCCGGATCGCTCTCGGCCGCATCCATGCATTTGCGGAAATGGCTGGTCTGGGTGGGAAAGTCGAAGACAATGCCGCGTGGGCGCGGGGCGATGGGCCGGGGCCGGTCGATCTGGGGCAGGTTGAGGCCCGCAATGCCCCCGCCGTTGAGCGAGGAGGCCTGAGCGATAAGGGGGATCAGGAAAACGAGGGCCATGGGCGATCAATCTGCAAAAGAAGCAAGGGTGCGCAGCAGCAGGGCGATGTCCTCATCCCGGCTGAGACGATGATCGCCGCCTTTGACAAGGGTCAGCTGAACATCGCCCGAACGCAGCGCGCCGAGCAGGCGATGGCCGATGGCGGGCGGGACATCGCCGTCCTCGATCCCGTGCAGCAGGCGGACGGGGGCGTCGATGGGGATGGGGGCGTCAAGCTGCAATTGCGATTGACCATCGGCCCAGAAGGCGGCGTGGGTGGGCGTTGGCTCGGGGCCATAGGGGTTGGGTTCGAGGATGGTGTGCCCTGCGGCCAATTCCGCTTTTTGCCCCTCGCTATAGCCCCAAGCGGTGAAATCGGGCGCGGCGGCAATGCCCACCAATCCGGCGATGCGGTCGGGGATCGCGCGGGCCACCAGCAGCATCAGCCACCCGCCCATGCTGGACCCCACCAGCACAACAGGCCCCGCGACATGGGCCGCGATGAGCGCCAGCACCTCGTCGCGCCAGCGTGAGAGCGTGCCATCGGCAAAGGTCCCCGGCGATTGCCCGCATCCCGAATAGTCCATCAGCAGACAGGCGCGCCCGCCCGCCGCCGCCCAGTCGAACACCGCGCTGGCCTTGCTGCCGGCCATGTCGGACATATAGCCGGGCAGGAAGACGATGGTCGGGCCGGTTCCGGGCGTATGGCGATAGGCGATGGCGCGGCCATCGGGCATCATATGGGTCTGGATCATGGCGCATCAGATGGGCCTGTTTCTCTGACGGCACAAGTCGGCGCCTTTGCTGTTGAGCCTTGGCCGCGCGGGCGCTAAGGCAGCCCCCATGTCGACCATGCTCAAGATCACCCTTCCCGATGGCTCTGTGCGCGAGATGGCGCCGGGCTCGACCCCTGCGGATGTTGCCGCCGCGATTGGCCCTGGCCTGGCCAAGGCCGCGATTGCCGCGCGCATTGATGGCGAACTGGTCGATCTCACCCGAACTTTCACGGGCGATGCGCAACTGGCGCTGGTGACGGGCAAGGACGAGAAGGACGCGCTCGAACTGGCGCGCCACGATTTTGCCCACGTTCTGGCCGAAGCGGTGCAGGCGCTGTTTCCCGGTACGCAGATCACCTTTGGTCCGGCCACGGATGATGGTTTCTATTACGACTTCGCGCCTGCGGAGCGTCCGTTCACCGATGAAGACCTGCCGCTGATCGAGGCGGAGATGCGCAGGATCATCGCCGCCAACAAGCCGCTGCGCCGCGAGGTGTGGAGCCGCGAGCAACTGATTTCGCGCTGGAAGCAGCAGGGCGAGAGCTTCAAGGCCGAATGGGCCGCCGAACTGCCCGAGGATGAGGAACTGACCGTTTACTGGTCGGGCGACGACTGGCTGGACATGTGCAAGGGGCCGCATCTGCCCTCCACCGGCAAGCTGGACTCGGCGGCGTTCAAGCTGACGCGCGTGTCGGGCGCCTATTGGCGCGGCGACCAGAAGAACGCGATGCTGTCCCGCATCTATGGCACCGGCTGGCTCAACAAGAAGCAGCTTGATGCCCATCTGCTGCGCCTTGAGGAGGCCGCCAAGCGCGACCACCGCAAGCTGGGCGCGGAGATGGACCTGTTCCACCTGCAATCCGAAGCGCATGGCAGTGTGTTCTGGCACCCCAAGGGCTATCTCATCTGGCGCGAGCTGGAGGCCTATATGCGCCGCGCCATCGACGGCACCGGCTATCAGGAGGTCAAGACCCCGCAGGTGATGGACGCCAAGCAGTGGGAGCAATCGGGCCACTGGGGCAAATATCGCGAAAACATGTTCGTCATCCCCGACGAGGCGCCCAACACCGAGGACGATGGCCCCATCGTTTCCAAGGACGCCGACTGGATGGCACTCAAGCCGATGAACTGCCCGGCGCATGTGCTGATCTTCCGTCAGGGCATCAAGTCGTACCGCGAATTGCCGCTGCGTCTGGCCGAGATGGGCTGCTGCCACCGCAACGAGCCGCATGGCGCGCTGCACGGCATCATGCGCGTGCGTCAGTTCACGCAGGACGACGGCCATATCTTCTGCCGCGAGGATCAGATCGTCGAGGAGGTCCGCGCCTTCTGCGAACTGGCCGACCGGGTGTACAAGGACTTTGGCTTTACTTATTCGATCAAGCTGGCGCTGCGCCCCGAAAAGCGTTTCGGCAGCGAGGAAATGTGGGATCTGGCCGAGACCGAGCTGCGCGATGCGGTGGTCAATGCCGGTTTGGCCACGGAAGAATATGGCTGGGAAGAACTGCCGGGCGAGGGGGCTTTCTATGCGCCCAAGCTGGAATGGCATCTGACCGACGCCATCGGGCGCACCTGGCAGTGCGGCACGATCCAGTCGGACCGCGTGCTGCCTGAGCGACTCGACGCGGCCTATATTGCCGAGGATGGCGAAAAGCACCGTCCGGTGATGCTGCACCGCGCGATTCTGGGGTCGTATGAGCGTTTCATCGGCATCCTGATCGAGCATTTCGCGGGCAAGCTGCCGGTGTGGCTGGCCCCGGTTCAGGCGGTGGTTGCCACCATCGTGTCGGATGCCGACGAGTATGCGCAGGACGCGGTGGCGCAATTGCGCGCGGCGGGCATTCGCGTGGAAAGCGATCTGCGCAACGAGAAGATCAACTACAAGGTGCGCGAGCATTCCTTGAAAAAGGTGCCTTATCTGCTGGTCGTGGGCAAGCGCGAGGCCGAGGAAGGCACCGTGGCGGTCCGCATTTTGGGCGAGCAGCAGCAGAAGTTCATGCCGCTCTCCGAAGCAATTGCCATGCTGAAAGGCGAGGCGACGCCGCCGGATCTGCGCTGATCGGCCACAGATTTTTGCAGGACACGGGAACGGCGCCTTCGGGCGCCGTTTTTGTTTTTGCGAGGCGATCGCAAAAAATCGCGCGGGGGGACTTGTGTTTTGCACAGTAAGATATATCTTGACCGCAACATAGCGATTCAGGAATAGGCCGCTCCATGATGACTCNCCTCGAAATCCTGCGCCGCCGCCACCTGCCCTTCCACCTTCCGTCCAAAGGGAAAGCCATCATGAGCACCGACACCGCCCCCCGCCACCAAGTCATCCGCATGCGCCACGAAATCCGCCGTCGCACGCTGACCGTCCAGACCATCGAGGCCCTTGGCCCCAACATGCGCCGCATCACCTTCTCCTGCGACGACCTGCATGATTTCGCCAGCGCTTCGCCCGATGACCATATCAAGCTGTTCTTCGCGGCCCCCGCGGGCGAGGAAAAGCCGCTGATGCGCGACTATNCCCCCCGCCGCTTCGACAAGGCCGCAGGTGTGCTGGTCATCGACTTCGCCCTGCACGAGGCAGGCCCCGCTACGAAATGGGCCATTGAGGCCAAGCCCGGCGACCCGCTGGCCATCGGCGGGCCGCGCGGCTCGGCGGTCGTGCCCGATGATTTCGACTGGTATCTCCTGATCGGCGACGAGGCCGCGTTGCCTTCGATCGGCCGCCGCACCGAGGAATTGCGCGCGGGCGTTCCCGTCATCACCGCCGTCGTGGTCGATGGGCCCGAGAGCGAGCAGGTGTTTGCTGCGAAATCCGCTTGGCAGGGCCTGTGGGCCCATCGTGGCGCGGCGCAGAGCGGGGGCAAGGAAGATGCCGCCCGCCTGATCGCGGCCCTTGGCGGGGTGGATCTGCCTGCGGGTGAAGGCTTCGTGTTCATCGCGGGCGAAACCGAAATGGCGCGGGCGGTAAAGGCCTATGTCGTCGATACGCTCGGCCATCCGCGTGAGTGGGTGAAGGCCGCCGGATATTGGACGCGCGGGGTGGCCGACAGCCATGGGGGGATTGAGGATTAAGGGGGTTTTGGGAGGTTAGAAGGCTTGCCTCCGGCGGGCAAAGGGCGGGGGCCCTTTGCAATCCCGTTAAGGGGGTGGCGCTTAGTTGGCGGCGGTGGGGTTTGTGGTTTTATAGCCTGCGGCGCGGCGGCCTAGCGCTTCCCGGCGCCGCAGGCTTTAAAAATCCAAAGGTGCGTCCGACACCTGACGCCGAACCCATGGCGCAACGCAGACAGTAGCGGGAGCGCGAGGGTCGAGACCCTCGCATTTCACCCTTCTTCCTTACCGGCCTCCAATTCCGCCACAGTCCCCTTGAACCCTTGAGCAATCACATACCACTCCGACGAATCCTTCCGGCTCGCAGGCGGCTTTGCGTGCTTTACGGTGGTGAAGTGCCGCTTGAGGATGTTCAGCAGCCCCGGATCGGTCCCGCCCGCAAAGACTTTCGCCACGAATGCACCGCCTTTGGACAGGTTGTGCACAGCGAAATCCACAGCCGTTTCCACAAGGCCCATCGTGCGCAGGTGGTCGGTCTGTTTGTGGCCCACGGTATTGGCGGCCATGTCCGAGATCACCAAATCGGGCCGCCCGCCCAGCGCCTCCATCAGCGCGTCGGGGGCCTCGTCGGCCATGAAGTCCATTTCGAACAGGATCGCGCCCTCGATCGGGGCGGTGGGCAGCAGGTCGATGCCGACCACGCCCGCTTGCGGCGCGCGCTGGCGCACCACCTGCGTCCACCCGCCCGGCGCCACGCCAAGATCGACCACCCGCCGCGAGCCTTTCACCAGACCGAATTTATCGTCCAGTTCGATCAGCTTATAGGCCGCGCGGCTGCGATAGCCGTCCGCCTTGGCTTTCTTGACATAGGGGTCGTTCAACTGCCGTTGCAGCCAGCGGGCCTGCGAGGCGGTGCGGCCCTTGGTGTTCTTCAATCTGGTGCCGGGATCGCGGCCGGAACGGCTCATGCCGCGCCTCCTTTGCTGTGTGTGATGCCGATCAGGCTGCGCAGGATGCCTTCACGGATGCCGCGGTCGGCCACGCCGAGGCGCGCCGCCGGCCATAGATCGAGAATCGATTCTAGGATAGCGCATCCCGCCACCACCAGATCGGCGCGCTCGCGCCCGATACAGGCCACCTCGCGCCGCCCGGCCACGCTCAGGCTGGACAGGCGCTGGCTGATCGCGCGCATGCTGGCGGCGGGCACGATGCAGCCGTCCACCGCGCTGCGGTCGTAATGGGGCAGGTCGAGATGGACGCTGGCCAGCGTTGTCACCGTCCCGCTGGTGCCCAGCAGGCGCAGCGGGCCGTGATCGTGGACCAGCCCTTCGCGCAAGGGGGCGATGCGGGCGGCAAAGGCGGCAAAGCCATCATCCACCAAGGCGCGCATTTCGGCATAGCGTTCGGCGCGATCCTGCGGTGAATCCAGCTCCGCCCGGCAGCTTTCGGTCAGCGAGACGACACCATAGGGGATCGACACGAAATCGCGGATCAGCGGCACGCCGCCATCATCCTGATGCTCGATCAGCACCAGTTCGGTCGAGCCGCCGCCAATGTCGAACACCAGCGCCGGGCCGGGGCCGGGCTCGATCAGGATATGACAGCCCAAGACCGCAAGCCGCGCTTCCTCGCGCGCCGAGATGATGTCGAGCGCAATGCCGGTTTCGCGGCGCACACGCTCGATGAATTCGGGGCCGTTGGTGGCCCGCCGACAGGCCTCGGTGGCCACGGAACGGGCCAGAGCCACGCCCCGGCGACGCAATTTATCCGCACAGATCCGCAGCGCGCCCATCGCCCGCTCCATCGCGGCATCCGACAGGCGCCCGGTCTGAGCCAGACCTTCGCCCAGGCGCACGACCCGGCTGAAGGCATCGACCACCACGAAACTGTCGCCCGCAGGCCGCGCGATCAGCAACCGGCAATTGTTGGTGCCAAGGTCGATGGCGGCATAGGACTGGCCAAACGGCCCGTGAAAATAGGGCGCGGGCCGGGGGGCGGAGGCATCGGGCGTTTTGGCGGGGGCCTTGGCGCCGGATTTTGCCTGTGCCGATTTCGCCTGCGCCGATTTGGCCGCCACGCCGCGTTCGCGCGCCTTTGCCCCGCGTTTGCGCCTTGCGCCGCGCCGCGAAGTGGGGGGCGCCGCCGCCCCGGAATTGCTCTGCTCCGCGGGCACGACTGTGCCTTCGGGCTTGCCGCCGGTTACGTCTACTCTCTGGTCCTTGCGCGGGGCGGCAGCGCGACTCTTGCGTGCCCGGCGCCTTGCTTTTTCCCCGCGCCGTTGAACCTTTGCTGGCGTGTCCGGCGGAGTTTGATCCGCCATGTGTAATTCTCAAAAATCTGTGTCCCGCGAGATACGCGGGTAATGTTGCCCTCCATGCTAGCGCCGAGCGGCCTCCGGAGCAATGGCTGATAAGGAGGATTGTCGCATGGGGCCCGCCGGCGGCGGAGCAGGCCGCCGGCGGGCCCCATGCGACGATTTACCCGTCGCACCGCGCTTTCATTTTTTCACTTGACGCTTGGAAACAGTGGGNTTAGAGGCCCGCTCCACACCGAGATGATGCCCTGTCGTCTAATGGTAAGACTACGGATTCTGATTCCGTCTATCGAGGTTCGAATCCTTGCAGGGCATCCATTCTCTTCCTGAATTTTGGAAGATTTACAGCGACTTAGGCAAGATGCGCTGACCGGTGTTACCAAACTCATTACCCAATCGTGCTTTGGCTGAGGCTGGGCAATTGGCGAGCAGTTGTGACCCTTTGGCGAGCCGCTTTAAACCTCTCCAAGCATTAGGCGGGGCGGTTCGCTTCTGCCTCCGGTGCCTCCGGCAAGGGAAGGNCATCTGCAGCTATGTTAGCCAATGCATCGGTGCCGTCTATCTCTTCTGGCTTTGGATAGAGCGGCGCCCAGAGGGGCCGTTCGCGCCAATCAGCGGGAAAGCCCATTGCTGCAAAATCGCCGGTGGGATTGCCTTCGATAAGCGCCACCAATCGCTGCGGCCAATCTGAGTTTGGCGTAATGATAGACATTGAGTGCAGCAGCATGGAAAGTGTGTTGTAAAGTTTTCGGTCTGCTTGAGGCTCAACAGTGTTCGCGAGGGAGGGGGGGCTCTGCGCGATCGGAAAAGTGACGGTAAATCGCCTATTCCATAGCCGGCTGTGGTGCGCGCAAATGTTTCGGACAGTTGCAAGGTGGTGCATCAGTCCTTGAAAAACGCCATCGTCAAAACCTAGCTTGCGTGCGATGGATTTGCGGTCGGCCCGACTTCCAAGGGCCGAGAAAAATTTCGAGAGTAGGCCAAAAGACATAAACTCGGCTGCCATCCAAACGGGAGGCTCGGCAGGATCATTGTACGTTCTTTTGTAATGATCGACAAACACGTCGTGGGAGCGGTCATACTCGGACTGGAGTTGATCCACATTTTCCTGAAAACGAGCCGCCTTTGGATAGAGGGCCGGATTGAGATGCCCGTGAGGTCCATAAACCATCGCCATTTGATATGCCCATGAGCCCCGAGCAGCCACCTCAATCCGTTCGAGGGCGTCCATCAGCATAAGCCGAAGGCGGCGGTCAAACTCGTAAAGGTCGAGGATCTGACCCAGCGTTGTCCCTGGCTTGATCGCATGATCGCCATTTTCCGCAGGAACCTCAAAATAAAGCCAATAAGCTCGGAGGCGGTAATAGCTGATATGGGAGAGAGCGTGTTCGGCTTGCTCCATATTCTCGATTACCATACCCCGCTCTTGCAGAAGGGAGATTTGGTCGGGAATCGACTTCGACGGTTTGGTGAAAGGACGCATTCGCCGCTTATGCGTGAACTTGCTCCAAAAACAAAGTAGCCCGCCATGGTGCGCATCGTTGAGAGGCGTGGCGGGCTTTGTTGAGACTAAGATAGTTAGAGGAAACCCACTTGTCAAATTTCGCTTGACAACGGCGCTGCGGAGGAATCCGAAATTTCGGCTTAGGAAGGCCACAGAGCCGAGTCCTCTTTCGAGGTATGCACGGACGCGTAAAAAAAATTCCCTCGCCCAGAAGGACCCTCAAAACCGATCTGAGGGGGGAATGGTGGGTGCATGTACCTTCTGGTTCGGTGGCTGGTTGGATTAGCGTCTCCTTGGTCCTAGCCGTCGGGCCGGTTGGTAGCGTGCCAAATCCTAAGCTTCATCAATTCCTCCAAGCTTGCCCAAGCTCTTCGTCGAACCATTGTTCGGCATCGTACAGTGGCTCGGTCGATGTGCGGAAATTCAGATAGTGAGAATACCCCTTCTGGCCCAGCCAAGTGCAGAAGGTGCTAAAAGACGGCATGTCAGCTTGTCCGCGCCGAATGCCGATCTCTCGGGCCCAATCGGTTGCCAGTTTCCGGATGGCCCGTTCGCAGTCGGCTTTCTTTTCCATGAANCCCTCGTAAGCTAGGTCTGCACGGAGCGCAGGCTAACAGTCCGTTGCAAGCGGGCAAGCTGAGACCGTTTTTATCGGGTAAAGCGGACCTTTACCCGCCTCCGCGATTCAAAAGCCCCACCGTCCTCGTATCCTGAGATTACACCCGCGCATTGCCGGCCAATCAGGAGAGTACGAGATGAAGGTCTGGAACCACCCCGCATTTAGAAGAGCAGTTGGAGGGTGCTGTGATGTGATGAAGGCCGTCGCGATAGCGGGGCTCATTCACTGGCTCGGTTTCGGCTCGTGATATGCCGCCCAAGTCGGGGCTGAAAAGTCGCCTTTCGTGCTGTCGGCTGGCGGATTCAAGAAGACTTGGCTCATCGCGGCAAGCAGGCATAGATAATTCCGGGCGGGCCATAAATGGCCCCATTCGGCGCGGGATCACCCGCATCGGGCCCCTTCACGTAAGTGCGAGCCTTTTCGCATTGATCCATTGTCTTATATGTTATGGTCTTGATCATTTGATGATTTGAAATGACCATTGTGGCGGGGTGGCCTGCTGCCGGTTTGATGGACACCGAGATAAGGTGTTTTCATCAACCGGAGTGATCGATGCAACGAAGGAAGTTCAGCCGCGAGTTCAAGCTTGAGGCGGTAAGATTGGGGAAAGAGCGCGGGGTAGCAGTAGCACAGGCCGCCCGCGACCTTGATGTGCATGAGAATGTGCTGCGCAAATGGGTTCGGGAGTTTGCGGCCGACAAGCTGGATGCCTTTCCTGGGCATGGCCAGATGAAGGCCGAGCAGCAGGAGATCCAGCGCCTGCGCCGGGAAGTGGCTAAGCTCAAGGCGGAGCGCGATATTCTAAAAAAAGCCGCGGCCTACTTCGCGAAGGACTCGATATGAGGTTTGCCTTCATCGCGAAGCACCGAGGGGTCTGGCCGGTATCGTGGC
>JGI26534J51046_1001954_pt1 | contig 14608 bp, 15 predicted proteins | sample ThiBiot_750_plan_2_FD_51046 | JGI IMG/M metagenome (IMG submission 51046) | reverse complement strand
CCTTACGCTGTCGCCTGGTCGAGTTCGAACGCCTGATGCAGCGCACGCACCGCGAGTTCCAGGTATTTGTCCTCGACCACGACGGATATCTTGATTTCGGAGGTGGAAATCATTTTCAGGTTGATGTTTTCCCTGGACAGGGTCTCGAACATCTTGCGTGCGATGCCCACATGCGAGCGCATGCCGACGCCAACAATCGATACCTTGGCGATCTTGTCGTCGCCGGTCACTTCGCGTGCGTCGATGGTCACGGCTGTGGCCTTGACGATATCCATGGCCTTGGCGAAATCGTTGCGGTGCACGGTGAAGGTGAAGTCGGTGGTATTCGCGTGNCCGATGTTCTGCACGATCATGTCGACGTCGATATTGGCGTCGGCGACCGGACCGAGAATCTTGTAGGCGATGCCGGGGTGGTCGGGTACGCCGACCACGGTAATTTTGGCTTCGTCGCGGCTGAACGCGATGCCGGAGATGATGGCCTGTTCCATGTTGTCGTTTTCCTCGAAGGTGATGAGGGTGCCGTCGCCTTCGTCCTGAAAGCTGGACAGCACGCGGAGTTTGACTTTGTATTTGCCGGCGAATTCGACCGCGCGGATCTGCAGCACCTTGGAGCCGAGGCTCGCCATTTCGAGCATTTCCTCGAAGGTGATGGTCTTCAGCCGGCGTGCTTCGGGGACGATACGCGGGTCGGTCGTGTAGACACCGTCAACGTCGGTATAGATCTGGCACTCGTCGGCCTTCAGCGCCGCGGCCAGCGCCACGCCGGTGGTGTCGGAACCGCCNCGGCCCAGCGTGGTGATGTTGCCCTGCTCGTCGACGCCCTGGAAGCCGGCGACCACGACCACATGGCCGGAATCGAGGTCGCGCCGCATGTTGGCCTCGTCGATGCTGAGGATGCGCGCCTTGGTATGGGCGTTGTCGGTGAGGATGCGCACCTGGGCGCCGGTGTAGCTCCGGGCCTTCAGGCCCAGGTCCTTCAGCGCCATCGCCAGGAGCGCGATGGTGACCTGCTCGCCGGTGGACACCAGCATGTCGAGTTCGCGCGGGTCGGGCCGGGCCTGGATGTCTTTCGCCAGCGCGATCAGGCGGTTGGTCTCGCCGACATGGCGGAAAGCACGACCACCACCTGATGGCCGAGCATTTTGAATTTGGCGACGCGTTCTGCCACGGCACGAATGCGTTCGACGTTGGCAACCGAGGTGCCGCCGTATTTTTGTACGATGAGGGCCATGTTGGGGCGAGGGGTCGTGGGCTGGGCAAAGGCGGGATTTTAATGGATTACCGCGTAAACAGGGCAATCGACTCTACATGTGCGGTATGCGGGAACATATTGGCCACTCCGGCGGCGGCGAGGCGATAACCCTTGACATGACACAATACCTCGGTGTCGCGCGCCAGGGTGGCAGGGTCGCATGAAACATAGACGATGCGATGCGGGGCGCCGCTGTCGGGCAGGGATTTGACGACTTCGATCGCGCCGCTTCTGGGTGGATCGATCAGCAGCTTGTCGAAATGTCCCAGTGCGCCGAATTTTTCAGGCGTCATGTCGAACAGATTGTCGACTTCGAAGCGGGCATTGGGCAGATCGTTATGCAGCGCGTTCGCGCGTGCGCGGGCGACCAGTTCCGTGCTGCCTTCGATGCCGATCACCTCGGCGCCGCTGCGGGCGATGGGCAGGGTGAAGTTGCCCAAGCCGCAGAACAGGTCGGCAATGCGTTCGCCTGGCTGGGGCGCGAGCAGGCGCAGTGCCCGGCTCACCAGCGCACGGTTGATCGCGACATTGACCTGGGTGAAATCGGTCGGCCGGAACGGCATGACGAGGCCGAATTCGGGCAGGCTGTAGCTGAGTTCGGGCGCGAAGCGGGGCCAGAACGGGCGCACGGTATCGGGTCCTTTGGCCTGCGCCCAGATCTGGATGTGATGCCGCTCGGCAAAGGTGCGTACCCTGGCGGCATCCTCGTCGGTCCAGGGGGAAAGCAGGCGGAACACCAGTACGGTGACATGCTCGCCGACGGCCACCTCGATCTGCGGGATGCGGGAGGCATTCGACAGTTCGCCGATCAGGGCGCGCAGCGGCTGGATCAGCGCCGAGACATCGGGTGTGAGCACCTCGCAGCTCGCCATGTCGGTGATGTAGCTGGAACGTTTTTCGCGGAAGCCAACCAGCCCCCCGCCTTTCTTGTCGACCCAGCGCGCGGACAGCCGTGCACGGGTGCGGTAACCCCAGCTCGGTCCGTGCAGGGCGGATAGCATCACATCGGGTCTGACCTTGCCGATACGGGCAAGGTTGTCTTCCAGTACGCGTTGTTTGGCGGCCACCTGGGCACTGGCTTCCAGATGCTGCATCGAGCAGCCGCCGCAGTGGCCGAAATAGCGGCAGCGCGGCTCGGTGCGCTGGGCGCTGGCGTCGAGGATGGCGACCGCGTTGGCCGAATTGTATTTGGCATGTTTGCGGTAGACCGCGATTTCCGCGCGTTCGCCCGCCAGGGCGCCGTCGACGAAGGTGACCTTGCCGTCGATGCGCGCGACGCCGTGGCCCTCGTGGTCGAGGGAGAGAATGTCTACGATGGGGTTCATGGTTTCAATGCGTTAACCACAGAGGCACAGAGACACAGAGAAAAGCGCAAGAAAATTCCCGAACCGTTCATCGCTGTTACTCTGTGCCTCTGTGGTGAAAAGGTTTATCCCCAGGCCGCCAGAAACTCCTGCCAGTGCGCCGCCGTGTGCGCGCTGACAGTACTGCGGGCGAGTTCGATTTCGCTGGCATACGCCGACTCGCTCAAGGTGCCGCGCATTTTCTGGAAACGCAGGTAAACCAGCCAAGTGTTCATGACGTCGGTTTCACAGTAATGACGGATGGCCTCGATCTTGCCGTTCTGGAAAGCATCCAGCACTTTCGAGCCGTCCATTCCGAGTTTGCCGGGAAAGCCGCACAGTTTGGCCATCTGGTCGAGCGGGGCGTTGGCGCGCGGCTGGTACATCGCCAGGACGTCCATCAGGTCCAGATGGCGGGTGTGATAGCGCCCCAGGTAGCTGTTCCACTTGAACTCCTTGTCGTCGTCTCCCCAGTCCCAGTAGCGTGCCGCGGCCACCCCATGGATCAAGGCCCGGTAATGCAGGACCGGCAGATCGAAACCGCCACCGTTCCACGAGACCAGCTGGGGGGTATAGCGTTCGATGCCGTCATAGAAGCGCTGGATCAATTCCGCCTCGCTGCTGTCCGGCTCGCCGAGCGACCACACCTTGAGCTGGTCGCTGCTCCGGAGCACACAGGAAATGGCGACGATGCGGTGCAGGTGATGCGGCATGAATTCGCTGCCGGTTTTCTGGCGGCGGGCGAGCAGCGTCATTTCGACGAGCTCGTTCTGGGTCAGCGACGCCTCGTCCAGGTTGTGGACGGCGGCGAACCCGGCGAGATCGGGAATCGTTTCAATATCAAAAACAAGGGTGGGATGCATGGCGGCGGCGGCGGACAAAACCGCCATTTTATGCCAACTCAAAATCAAAACCCGTCTGACCGCGTTGACCCTGCCCGCGAGCGGCCGCAAGACGCCAAAGGGCCAAGGACCACGCTTCGTCGTATGACGCATGGCCGGTTGCCCGGTTGGGCGTTATTTTCCGTTCAAGCCGGAATATGGCTGTCAATGCAGGGCGGCATCGAGTTCCGATGCGGCGATCAGGGCATCCAGATAGGCTACCGAGATCTGGTGCAGGGGAATGTCCAGTTGCTGTGAGTAGGTGGCCAGGGTCTCGGCGTCGTTGTTTTCGCAGGCATGGGCCAACTGCAACATGGCGCTCCCGGGCGAGGGATGTGCGCTCAGGGCGCGCGCGCTGGTTGCCGACAGGCCCAGTTTGCGTATGAGCACTTCCAGTGGCAACGACAGGGCGTGGGTGGCGGTCGAAAGCAGGCCGATTTCGAATGCGGCGGCCGCACTTTTGGCCGGGCCGCCCAAGCGGGTGATCTTTCCCATGAACAGCGCCCGTGTCAGCGCGGTGATGGCATGGCGGCGCGAGGCCTCGGTCGGCAGCCTGCCTGCCAACGCCAGCAGGGCTGCCACACGGCTGGCACGTTGCGGCCCCAGCATGATCAGCGCGTGCGCCGTCGATTCGGCAGGACGGCTCAAACCGCCGGCCCGGGAGTTGGCAATGGCGAGCAGGCGAGGCGCCAGGCCGGGATTCAGGCGGAAGAACTGCACCAGGGTTTCAACCGATTCGCGCAGGGCGATGGCCAGCAGATCCAGCTGGATAGCCTGTTCGTGGCTGAGTCCGGCCGGCTGGGCGTCGCCGGAAAAAAAGCCACTCCGGAACCAGGTGCTCGCGGGCCAGCGGGTCCGGGCGTGAGCATGCCGCACGCCGTCCACGACCAGACGCGCCGCAACGGCCGGCGGCGGATCATCGACATGGCAGGCCAGGTAGCGCCAGGCAGACATGCTCTCATGTACGACCGCGTCTTTGGGGTTGAGCGTGGGACACAGCATCAGTCCCGCATCCTGCAGGGCCAGTGCGCGTGCCAGATGTTGCTCGCTGTCCAGGGCGACACACCAGACCAACCTGCGGTGATTGAGCTGCTGCGGCACTTCGCTGAACAGCATGCCCGTGCTGATCCGCACCAGCAAAGGCAGTTTGTCGGCCAGACCATCCTGTGTCAGGGAATACAGGCCGGTCAGCAGCATGTCCTCTTCCATTTGCCGGAGTTCGGGCGGTGCATCGGCCGCGGCGGCCCGGCCGCGCAGCACCAGTTGGTGCGCAACCAGACCGGCGGCGGCATCGAACAGTGGATCGAACGACAGGAAACGTGCCCGCAGGATGTCCTCTCGAACCGGATCGCCGCGGGCGATGCCGAGCATCTGCGTCACGACTACCGGCTGTTCGGATTCGCTGGTATTGATGCCGCCGCCGACGATGCGTGACAGGGAAGGGTCGTCTGAAGTCATGTCGTTCAATACGGGATCGGTCCATTCATTCTAGCGCCGGGAAGCATTTTTTCGCGTGCTTCGGTCATCATGGATATAGTCTGGAAAATCTTGAAGGAGCCCCGCATGACGAAGAAGACGCTGTTCACCCTGATGATCGCCGGGCTGATGACTGCCGCCCAGGCCGGCTGGGCCAGCGGCCGCGATGAGGTCGTCAGCACCGCATCCGACCAGTCAGGCGTGGCGGTCACGATCTACAACGACAACCTGGCGCTGGTGAAGGATACGCGGCGGGTCCGGCTGGAGCGCGACTTCAATCAGCTGGCGTGGCGCGAGGTGTCGGCGCAGATGCGCCCGGAAACTGCGCAGTTGCGCAATCTGTCGAATCCCGCCGGATTCCGGCTGCAGGAACAGAATTTCGATTTCGATCTGCTGACCCCACAAAAGCTGCTCGAAAAATATGTCGGACGCGAGGTCAGCGTCATCCGCATGCATGCGGGCACCGACGTGGAAACCCGCGAAACCGCNACCGTNCTGTCGACCAACAACGGCGTGGTGCTCAAGTTTGCCGACGGCCGCATCGAAACCGGCGTNCCGGGGCGGCTGGCGTTTCCCGGCGTGCCCGACACCCTGCGCGATACGCCCACNCTGGTCATTTCNCTGCTCAACCCGGTCGCGGGNGGGCAGAACCTGGAGCTGTCCTACCTGACCGGTGGCCTGTCATGGCGTGCCGACTATGTGGCCGAGCTGAACGCGGATGACAACCGGCTTGATCTGAATGGCTGGGTGACGCTGACCAACCAGAGCGGCGCGGTCTATCGGAATGCCAGACTGCAACTGGTGGCGGGCGACCTCAACCGGGTGCGCGAGGCGCAGCCGGTGCCGCGCGCGACGATGGCCATGGCGAAAGCGGCCGATGCCGCCGACATGCAGCAGGAATCNCTGTTNGAATACCATCTCTACACGCTGCAGCGTCCCACCACGCTGGCGGAGAACCAGACCAAGCAGGTTGCACTGATGGCGGCGAGCCGGGTGCCGGTGAGAAAGGAATTCCTGCTCGANGGGGCGAATTACTANTACTCGGGGCAGGTCGGAGAAATCGGCCAGAAGATCAAGGTNGGCGTGTTCGTCGAATTCGACAACAAGGGNGAAGGCCTTGGCGTGCCCTTGCCCAAGGGCGTGATCCGNGTCTACAAGCAAGACGGGCAAGGCAATGCACAATTCGTCGGCGAGGATCGCATCGANCATACGCCGAAGAACGAGACCGTACGCCTGAAGCTGGGCGAAGCGTTCGACGTGACCGCNGACAGGAAACAGACCGTCTTCCAGAAGCTGGCGGGCAGCGGCCGCTTCAACTATGTATTCGAATCGGCCTATGAAATCGCGCTGAAAAACGCCAAGCCGGAGGCGGTGACCGTCACCGTGCGCGAGCCGATGCCGGGCGACTGGACGATGGTGAACGAATCGCAGCCGCACACCAAAGCGGCATCCGGTACCGCGGAGTGGAAAGTCAAGGTGCCCGCGGAAGGTGCGACGACCTTGACCTACCGCGTNCGCGTTAAGTACTGAGCCCGCGCCGCCGGCGGATGTCGGCGATCAACCCCTGTGTCGAGGCGTCGTGTTCGCCGACCGCGCGCACCGAACTCAGCGCGGCGCGAATCGGTGGCGCCAGTTGTTTGCCGAGTTCGACTCCCCATTGATCGAAGCTGTTGATTTGCCAGATGGCTCCCTGAACGAACACCTTGTGTTCGTAGAGCGCGATCAGCATGCCCAGTGTGTGCGGGTCGAGTTTCTGGTAGAGCAGGGTGTTGCTGGGGCGGTTGCCGGGAAAAACCTTGTGCGGCGCGAGGGCGCGTGCGTTTTTCCGGCTCATGCCCTGGGCGATCAGNTCGGCCTCGATCACCGCGCGCGATTTGCCTTTCAGCAGGGCCTCGGTCTGCGCCAGGCAGTTGGCCAGCAGCCATTCGTGCTGATCGGCCAGCGGCGTGGCGTTGACCGCCGCCATCAGGAAGTCGGTCGGGATCAGGCGCGTGCCCTGATGGATCAGTTCGAAGAAGGCGTGCTGGCCGTTGGTGCCGGGCGCGCCCCACACGATCGGGCCGGTGTTGTAGTTGACCCGACGATTCGCACGGCTGACGTTCTTGCCGTTCGATTCCATGTCGAGCTGCTGCAGGAACGGCACCAGGAGGTGCAAACGCTGATCGTAGGGGAAGATGCCGTAGGTGTCGGTGCCCCAGAAGTTGGCGTACCAGATGCCGAGCATGCCGAGNATCACCGGCATGTTGGCCTCCNGCGGCGCCTCCTTGAAGTGGACGTCCATCGCATGNGCGCCCGCGAGCAGGGCCTGGAAATTACCCCATCCGATCTGCAGCGCGATCGACAGACCGATCGCCGACCACAGCGAATAGCGGCCGCCGACCCAGTCCCAGAAGATGAACATGTTGTCGGGATCGATGCCGAAGGCTTCAACGGCCTGCGCGTTGGTCGACAGGGCAACGAAATGCCGCGCGATCGCGGCCGGCGCGCGCAGTGCAGCGAGTAGCCAGGCCTTGGCCGAATTGGCATTGGCCAGGGTTTCAAGGGTGGTGAAGGTTTTCGAGGCGACGACGAACAGCGTGGTTTCGGGATCGAGCAGCTTCAGTGTGCCGGCCAGATGGGCCGGGTCGAGATTGGAGACGAAATGCACCCGCACGTTCTCCACGGCGTAATGATCGAGTGCGTGACATACCATGGCCGGCCCGAGGTCGGAGCCGCCGATGCCGATGTTCACCACGTCGCGGATCGGCTTGCCGGTGTGACCGCGCCAGTTGCCGTTGTGGATCGACTCGACAAAATTCTGCATGCGGCGAAGCACTGCCGCAACTTCGTGCTCGACGTGTATGCCCTCCACCACCAGCGGTGGGCGCACCGGGGCGCGCAGAGCNGTATGCAGNACGGCGCGGTGTTCGGTGAAATTGATGCGTTCGCCACTGAACATGGCGGTTCGCAGGCCTTCCAGATCGGATTCGCGGGCAAGCTGCATCANCAGGCCCAGGGTGTCGGANGTGACGCGATTTTTTGAATAGTCGAGCAGCAGGTTGCCGCAGCGCAGCGAGAGCTGGTCGAAACGACTGGCNTCTTCACGGAAGGCGGCGCGCATGTCGAAGCTTCGCATGGCCTTGAAGTGCTGTTCCAGGGCTTTCCAGGCGGACAGGGTTTTGAGCGGTTTCATGAGCATGCGATGTGGAGGGCGGACTTCGAAGGTATCATATGCAGGCGATACGTTTAGCGGGTTTGGCGCGGACGTGACGCCTTGTTCGATTAAAGATGGATGAAACAGCATGCTTACCGCGATACAAAACACGCTTGTCTACATTACCTATTCCATTCTTGATTCGCGCGGCATGGTCGTCGAGCAGCATGACATCCCGGTGGGGTATGTGCAGGGCGCCAACAGCGGCATCCTGCCCGCCATCGAATCGGCTGTGGCAGGCCGCGCGGTAGGCGATCGCATCGAAATCACCCTGTCCCCCGAAGAAGGGTACGGGCTGCGTGACGAGAGCCTGGTGTTCGTGGACGACCTTGAAAACGTGCCGCCGGAGTTCCGTCGCGTCGGAGCTGAAGTCCTGTTCGAGAACGCGTCGGGCGAGACCAAGGTCTTTTACGTTACGGCGATCGAAGACGGAAAGCTTACGCTGGACGGCAATCCCTCGCTGGCCGGGCAAAGCGTGACCTGTCTGGTGAACGTGATGGATATTCGTGAGGCCACGCCGGAGGAAATCAGCAATGGTCGCCCGCTCGACGTGCAGGCGGGAACGGTTCACTGACGTAAAAAAGCCGGGAAGCTCCCGGCTTTTTTTGCGGCGTCAACCGTTCACTTGGTGGGGGCAGGCCTTGTCGCCCGGGACTTTGCCCGGCAGGAGCAGGAAGTGCTCGAACGGGCCCATCACGCTCATGGCTTCCATTTTCGGGCCGGTGAACTTGAGGCGGCCGAACATCATGGCCTTCATCGGGCCGTATTCACCCGCNCCCATTTCGTCCCAGCGATCGGTGGTGGCATGCATCGTGTAGTCGACCGCATAGTCCATCTTGGNGCTTTGCACCGCGCCGCCGTAGACGCAGATGGCCTTGCCGTCCTTGTCCTGGATCTTCAGTTCGGTCTGCGTCGCCTCGCCACAGTCGGTGCGGTACAGGTGAATGATCTTGTAGCCGCGTCCCGCGTTGTTCTTGATCCATTTCGTACCCAGGTCGTTGGTCAGGACGGGATCCTTATTGAAGGCGTCGCAGGCCTGAGCGGTCCACTCGACGGACATCATGGGGGGGGCGGCGTGTGCGGCGGTGGCGAATGCCGCCATCGCAGCCAGTGCGATTGCAGTGTATTTCATGGTTGACTCCTCCTGTTGACTATTTGGAATTACAGCCTGCCTCTGTTTACTGCTTGGTATTTTTTTACAGGGAATAATGATTCCCTGTGGGCGCACGGTAATCATCGTGCACGGGCTTGTCAATGAGGCATGAGGGATTTTTTAAGGTCTCCGCGCCGNAATCCGGACGGGATGCCCGTCCGCTCGCCGCCGGATGGCAGTGAGCAAGNCGGGCAGCCTATCTGGGAGGCGGAAAGANACTTGTTTCCACCAGCCGGATACGCTGGTCGAGCCNCGCCTGTTCGGCGCGATCCCCCCGAGCAACGGCCTGTTCCCGCTGGAGTTTCAGGAAAGTCAGCANTGGCTGGCGCCATCCCTGGGAGGAGGCCGTTTCGGTGGCGATGACCAGTGTGGCGGCATCGGCCTCCTGGCGCATGACCAGCAGGCTGGCATCGAGCAGGCGCGCCAGCGGATCGGTGATCGTGTCGAGTGTTTCAGAACGCCGGCCGGNCGGGGCACGCAACACGTCCCGATGCTGAGGCGGCAGCAGGGCAGGGTCGAGGTCTTCCCAGCGCAGGGTGATGAACCGATAGTAGGCCTGATCCGTCGCGCTGGGTGCCATGCGGGCAAGCTCGGCGTACTCCGTGCAGGTATCGTCGATCAGCATGGCGCGGCGGATGCCGCAGCGTACCAGCCACAAATGAGCCGTCTCGGCCACGCGGCCCGCGCCGCCGGTGGCGGCAACGGCCTGCTGGAAATAACGCTCGGCCAGCGTGTTTTCGCCGAGCAGGGCGTATTTCTGGTAGCGCGCGACGAGGTCGGCGGAATCGGTCTTCCAGTCGGGCGGCGGCGGCCCTCCGCTGCCACAGGCGGCGAGCAGAAGCAGAGCGGCCAGGGCACGCAGCGATTTCATGGCAGCTTCACCTCGGGCTCGCGGGCGAATGGCCATTTCCTGTTGATTTCGTTGATCAGATCGTTGGCCTTGCGCACGGCATCGTCGATCTCGGTACGCAGTTGGGCGATATCCTGCGTACCGTCCTTGATGTTGGCGGAAATCTCCACGGTATTCGCCATCACGGCGTCGGCCTTCTTCAGGCTCGACTGCGCATCGTTCAGCATCAGCCGGACCTGCGCCAGCGAGGCTTTCGTCTGCTCGGCCATGCCGTCCCGGGCAAACAGCCATTGATCGGTCTTCGCGGTCATGGCGTCGAGCCGGGTAATGAGCGCACGGGTCTTGTCCAGCGAGTCGGTCACCGCGCGTGCTTTTTCCGGACTGCCGAGCACGCCTTCGAGCACCCCGTATTCACCGGTCATGCGTCCGGTCACCGTCTTCACGTTGGCCAGCGTGGCGTTGATCTCGCCATCCTTGCGGGTGAGGTGTTCCACATTGGCGAGGATCGCCTTGACCCGTTCGACCAGCGCGGGGATTTCCTTGCTGATGTCGGACGTGAGCAGCAGCATGGTGGCGTTGTCGGGCAACGCAGGGGCCTGGAGATCGGGNGAATCGACCCGGATCTTGGCGCCGCCGACGATGGGTTTGTCGAGGATGAAGCTGCTGTTTTCCTTCAGCCATCTGGCATTGCGGTCGAGGAACTCGGCATGGATGATGATGCCGCCGTTTTCATTCAGGCCGAGCGTGGTGACACGGCCGATCTCGATGCCGGAGAACACCACCGGCACACCGGGCGCCACGCCGTCGGCACTGGCGGCGGCCAGTTGCAGATGGAAGGTCTTGTCGAAGAAGCCGCGCGCATGCAGCAGATAAACCATGAAAATCCCGACCAGCAGCAGCGACGCAGCGGCGAACAGCCCGACCTTGAAATGCAGTGTGTTCATGCTCGATAAAGTGCCTGGTTCCAGCCGAAGTCGAAAATCTCCCAGGTGCCGGTCATCTCCGCCCGCTCCGCCAGTTGCCGGATGAAGGCCGGATAGGGCACATCGTAAAGCATGGCGCCGGGGTGGTCGATGACCAGGCGNGGACGCCTGAGGATAAGCGCGCGCGCCAGTTTGGTGGCGAAGCGCTGCGCCGGGGTCATGTCGGGGTCGCGCAGCGGGGCGAGGTCGGCGTATCCCAGCCGCTCGAGCATGGCCTGTGCCAGCCGGACCGATTCGGCCGCGCTGCAATGGCGCTGGTAGAGCGGGATCAGCGCGATGTTGTCGAGCGCCGACAGATTCGCCCGCAGCGGCAGGTCGGGCGCGACGCGCGCCACGTCGTCCGGAAGCGCCGCCACGGCGGCCATCAGGCTGGCGCGGTCGTCGAACGCGGTCAGATGTATTTGAGCGCTAATGACACCACCTCGATCGCCACGATGGCGAAAAACACCCGCATCATGCCGCGCAGCACCGAGACCGGCACCATGAAGAGCTTCTTCGGCGTCTCCAGCCCGGCGGTGACCGGGATCAGGGTGACCGCCAGTCCGAACAGCGCGCACTTGACGATCAGGCCTGCCATGATCCTGAAATCGAAGATTTTTGCGATGGTCCGGGTATAGGGTTCGAAACCGGCGGCGTTCATGCCGTAGATGGCGAGGTAGCCCATCAGGATGGCGAGCAGGCCGGCCAGACCGGCCAGGGTGACGACCGATACGACCCCGCCGATCAGCCGCGGCAGGAACTCGAACTGCATCGGCGGAACCTTGCAATGCGCCAGCGCATCCAACTCGTTGTTGACCCGCATCAGTGCGACTTCGGTGTTGATGGCGCTGCCCGAGCGCAAGGCCACGAACAACGCGGTCAGGAAGGGCAGCAGTTCCAGCACCAGGACGCGGATGGTCATCTCGCTGGCGAATTCGGTGAGGCCGAAGTCGCGCGCGGTGGANAGGATGATGGTGATGAAGAGCCACGAAATCACCATCGCGTAGCCGAGGAAGACATGCAGGATCTGCACCGCGGTGAAGTACACCTGCTTCACCACGACGTCGAAGGTGGCGCGGTTCCAGGTGGCGGGTTCCAGCAGCAGCAGGCTGGCCTGGACCAGAAACGCGAACATGCCATAGCCGACGGTGAACCAGCCGACGACCTTGGCGCCGAGGGATTCGATGGAGGCCGCGAGAAAATTCATCGCGGCATCTTAACGCCATTGCCGGCGCTTGCACCATCGGATGGCAGGCCCTACAGTTTCGCTTCAGACGGAGAAGACACACCATGAAGAGATTCCTGATTCCGGCAGGTGCGCTGGCGCTGTGTGCGGTGGCCGCATCGGCGCTCGCCGCGCCCGGCACGGTCCTGCGCAACGACAAGCTGTATAGCCAGCCGAACGCATCGTCCAGCGTGGCGGCGAGCGTGCCCAAGGGGGCCAGCGTCGATATTCTTGCCAAACAGGGAGGCTGGCTGCGCGTCACCTCCGGCAAGTCGACCGGCTGGATCCGGCTGCTCTCGGTGCGGGCCGGGGCGGGCGGACTGGGCGGTGCGGGGCTGGGCGACGTGGTGGGTGCGGCCACGACCCGATCCGATCCCAGCCGCGTGGTGGCGGTGGCGGGCTTGCGCGGTCTGAACGACGAAGACCTGAAACAGGCCCGGTTCAATGGCGAGGAACTGGCCCGGATGAACGCCTGGCAGGCGACCCCGGCGCAGGCGCGCAGTTTCGCCGCCCAGTCCGGGTTGACGACGGCCAACGTGGCGGCCCTGCCCGCCCCCCAGTCCAACAGGACGTCGTCGCCGTGGGAGACCAACTGATGAAAATCAAATGGATGGTTCTGGCCGTTGTGCTGGTGTCGTTCAGCGGCGTGGCGTCGGGGCTGGATTTCGGCAAGCTGCTCGAAGAACGCGTCAAACAGGAACTGAACAAGGACAGGAAAACGCAGCCGGAACAGACCTCGCCTGCGCCTGATGCCGCGCAAAACACGGCCGCGCCTTCGCCGCCGGCCAAGCAGAAAATCGATGCCCGGCAACTGGGATTTGCGTTGTTCGGCGATTACTCGCCCGAAGAGGAGACGCGCATCGGCAGACAGATCGCGGGCGACCTGCTGGGTGCCGTGCCGCTGGTTCGCGACGACAAGCTTCAGCGCTACGTCAATCTGGTCGGCAACTGGGTGGCGCTGCAAAGCAGCCGCAAGGACGTCACCTGGCGTTTCGGCGTGCTCGATACCGACGACATCAACGCGTTCGCCGCGCCCGGCGGCTATATCTTCGTGACCCGGGGCCTCTACCAGCGCCTGAACAACGAAGCCGAACTGGCCGGCGTGCTGGCGCATGAAATCGCGCACGTCACCCTGAAACATCATCTCAAGGTACTCAAGCAGTCGAGCCTGATCGGTGCGCTGGGTCAGGCAGCCGGCAACAAGGTGAAAGACAGCGACCAGGTGGTGCAGAACCTGATCGGCAACGGTGCGGAAATCATGGCGCGCGGGCTCGACAAGAACGCCGAATTCGAGGCCGATCGCGTCGGCATCGTGTTGGCCGCGCGCGCCGGCTACGATCCCTGGGGGCTGCCCGAGGTCTTGCAGGATCTGGCCGGGCTGCCCGCCAAGGACAGCCGGACCAGCCTGCTGTACAAGACGCATCCGCACCCGGCGGATCGCCTGGCCGAGCTGGGCGAGGCCGTCGGCGGACGCCTCGATGCGGTGCACGGAAAAGATCTGCCCGGTCGCCTCTACCGTATCCGGTGATACGCATCCCGTCCCGGCTGGCGCAGGCGGGGCTGTCCGCGCTGTTCGTCCTGCTGATCGCGGCGCATGTGGGCGGACTGATCCATGTCGCGNCCATGCAGCGTGCCGAGGCCTGGCTGTATGACGCCTGGCTGAAACATACCGCGGCGGCGGGAACGGACGATCGCGTGGCCATCCTCGACATCGACGAAGCCAGCCTGAAAAGCGTCGGACGCTGGCCGTGGAGCCGCGACAAAATGACCGCGCTCGTCGAACAACTGTTCGACCGCTACGGCGTGGCGGCGGTCGGGTTCGACGTGGTGTTCGCCGAACCGGATACGAGTTCGGGTCTCGCTACGCTCAAACAGCTGGCGCAGCACGATCTCGCGTCCAACCGCGCGTTCCGGGCGGCGCTCGATGACCTCGCCCCGCACCTCGATTATGACGCGCGCTTTGCCCGGGCACTTGCCGAACGCCCGGTTTCGCTCGGCTATTACTTCATTCCGGCGGGCTACGGCGACGCCCATACCGGCATGCTGCCGCCGCCGTCCCTGCCTGTCACGGCGTTCGACCCGCTGCACCCGGGCATGCCGCCGCCTGCGGGCTATGGCGCGAATCTGGCGGTCTTCCAGAAGGCTGCGCAGGGTGGCGGATTCTTCAACATGCAGGCCGATGCCGATGGCACGGCGCGCCAGATGAGTCTGGTGGCGCCGTTCGGCAAGGGCTATTACCTGGCGCTGTCGGCCGCCACGCTGAGGGCGGCGTT
>JGI26534J51046_1001917_pt1 | contig 14885 bp, 9 predicted proteins | sample ThiBiot_750_plan_2_FD_51046 | JGI IMG/M metagenome (IMG submission 51046) | reverse complement strand
AAATCCCGCCTGCAGCAAAGATCCAAGTGTTCCGCCAATGAGGGCTGGGCGCGATGACTCGAAGGTTCTGATCAACCAGCTCGGGCTCGCCTGAGATAAGTAGTCGCCCCGCCATGAGCTCTTGAATAGATCGCACATCAAAGCCCATGCCGCTGTCGTCGGGACGGGACGCGATCAGGACCAAGCGGTGTGTGGCCGCGGTGACGATGTCCTCGAGAAGACGACGGTCCTTGCCGTCAGGTTTGAAATCGGCTTCAGCAAGTACGCGCGCGGTGAGCCCACGAAGGTCTTCGATTCCTAGCGACGCGTCAGCTTGTCCGAGAATCTCGCTCCGGCATTGTAGCTCGAAGCCCACAACTTCATGAAGCCGTTGGATATGCGGTTCGTAGTCCTGAAGGATCCGGGCAAGCGTGCCTGGCTTGCTGCGTTCGCGTCGGAACACGGCGTCGTAGTAACCGAAGAAGAGTCCATGTCTGTCCGGAGGCAATCGACCCGTCTGGTCGATGATGAACGTGAGCATCAAGACTTGTAGGGGTGTCCGGAGAAGGTCCTTGAGGCTCTCGTCCGAAGCAGCATCGTGCAGCCTACTGACCACCCTTTGGATGCGCTCAGCGTCAGCGCCGTGGCGCATTCGCACGACCCGCTCCGCGTACTCGAGCGCATGACGACTAGACAGGTACCCGAGATCGATCCGCCGGAACATGTGAGGGGCGATATCGTCGTAACCCATCGGACGCGTGGTGACGACGATCAGCAAGTCGGCCCGCTCGGCCTCGGCTTCATTCGCCAGCAGAACGATTTGCTCAAGAACTGTCTTGCGCACTTCGGGATCGGTGACCTCATCTAGTCCGTCCAGAAGGACGAGACAAGGCCACTGACGCATCCAAGAGTTGAGCGTCTGCGCTGTGAGAGTTCGCTCATTCCAACTCTTCGAGATTTTCGCCGCCGCCCAGCGAATTAGGGAGTCCCCGTTGATGGCACTCTCGTGGGCGTATTCCGCAAGATCGAGTCGGATCGGCCATCGAAGGTTTCGCGGAGGCTCCACGTGCATCCCACGAAGCGCCTTGCGGGTTCCGTCAACGACCCGTTGGTGCTCTTTGCTCAAGTCCTCCGCACCCTGCAACATCGCCGCTCGGAACGTATGGACGAGGAACTTCGAGAGCGTCGTCTTGCCGTTTCCCGGAGCCCCGGCGACGACTAGATGCCGCGGCCCTTCATCAGGCGTGAAGCCCGGGCGAAGCACCCGCTGGGCGTGGTTGAGGAGATACGTGAACGCGGAAGCTGTCGATTCCTCGGAGACGATCGGCAGATCGATGACTACCTCATGGACCGGCATGCCGCGGGTGTCACCTCCCGCGTCGTCGAAGTACACCAGGCCATCGCCCGTCGCCAGTTGCGCTCGAGCATGAGCCCTCAGCGCGGACTGGAGCTCCTCCGCGGGAAGGTTTTCTGTGAACTGAGCGACGTGGGCCAATAGGTCCTGCGGGGTGAAGAAGGCTTTGAATCCGGACCGCACACCGTCGTAAGCCAGGAGCAGCGCATTGATCTGGTTCCTATCCCAGATCTTCCAACCCTTGATTCGTTGTACGCGGGTGAGACGGTTGAGCCTGTCGCTCCTAGCGCCCTCGCCAATGTCCCGGGAGCTGTCCGTGAGCTTGTCGATGTAGCGAGCGATGTTTGAGCGTATTCGATCGTGCCCACCTGACTCAGGGAACGGCGTGAGTGGAACGTTGGTCACCACGACCAGGTAGTCCGGAACCTTTCGACGACTCTGAGGGTCTGCCCACGCGTCGAGCTCCTTCTTTATCTCGGCCCACAGCCAACCAGCATCATCATCAGGCCGTGGCGAAATGCGGTCTTTCCGCTTTACCTGGAAGACAGTTCGCCCGTCCCAGGATTCCGTTGAGGCATCTCCCTCGACAGCCTTCCAGCGGAGCGTGCCATCTACGTAAAGGTCGCGTCCTCCGTCTGGTCCGGCGCCCATGAGTTGCACGGCCGGTCCGAAAGCCGCAATCGCTAGGCCGCCAGCCAGCTCTTGGAATCCGACCGGACCAAGCTGCTCGAGGTCTAGGTTCATTGGGTCTCACGACCCATAACTTCGCTTACGTAGGACAACGCGTCTGCGTAGATGCCTCTCCCCCAATAGAGCGAGGTGATCGGCGACCTTCCAAGCTCGTTATCGAACACCGCTCTCAGAGGATTAGGACCGGGTCCGAAGTAGGGAGCGGCTGTCACAGATGGAAATTGATGAGCGGTGCGATCGATCACATACTGAAGTCGACCTTCCTCGACAAGCTCAACCCACGTGTGTGTTGCTCCGCTCGATCGACTTGAGTTCCATGTGATGTCCCACTCGCCGAAGCCCCGCTCGAGCAACGTCCCGGCGATCACGTACGAGGCGAAGTCACATGAGCCGTGAGGCCAATCGACAATCGCATATCCGACGGGGCCGTCCCACGTGCGGAACGCAGCGACAGCACGGTTGCTGAGTTCAATCACGGCTGCCTCATCCATTGGGGTCAATGTAACAGCGCCGACTGACGAGGTGAGTGTTTGTCTCACCAGTTCGGTGGTGGGAATCGACGGATTCGCCTGAGTAAAGTTCGTCGGGTGGAAGCCGCCGCCAACGCTGAAGAGCCAGAGCGTCTGTCGGCGTCCCTCCTGACGATCGCATGCGACGAATCCGGGAGCGAAGGCGAAAACATCATGGGATCTCGCGATCCACTATTTGTCCACGCGAGCACAAGCGTCGGTCTCGATTTCGCTGAGGAGCTGCTCGCTGACTTCCGGGCGAGTACCCGGTCACAGGCGCCCGAGATCAAATCCAAAACGGCACTTCGTGCTGCGAACCGACCGGCACTTCTGAGAATGCTCGCTGCCGTTGGCTCTAGCGGGAACATCTATTTGCTTGAGAAACAATTCTTCATGGCAGCGAAGCTCGTCAACACTCTCATCGCCGAACCAGCCGCCGAACTGGGAATGGACGTGGCGGGCGCTGGACAAGGTCGGCAATTCGCGTCCATGCTCCACGAGAGAGCGCCTCAAGCGCTCGGTGATGAATCATGGCGAGCGCTTCTCGAGTCCTTCAACGACCTCATCCGTCTGCACGCGAGGAAGGGTGACTCTCCACCCGCGCCACACGTGTTCCTCGACCACTTGCGGTCCGCCCGCGGACGATGCGATGACAGAGTGGTTGGCGAGATTCTCGAATGGATTTGGCAGTTCCGGGACCACGTCTCTAACTACTCCGACACAGACCAACGCTCCCGATTTCGAGAGTTCGATCCGATGTTCGGCACTCTCACGTCGATTGCGATGACCTGGACCGTTCGGGTCGGGGACGTTCCCATGGAGTTTCTCGTCGACGAGTACAGCACCCTCGACGCGACAACGATCACCATGATCAAACAAGCGGTGTCCGAGCCGCTCAATCTTCGCGGGGAGGCGCTCCCGAGGAGCAACCTTCGAGACATTCGATCTATTGACTCCAGGCACGATGCTCGGGTGCAAGTGGCAGACGTGCTCGCGGGAGTCGGTCAGGAGATCGCACGAATGGCTTATGCGGGCGTCTTGGATGACGACCTTCAGAATGCGACTCGGGAAATGCTTGACGGGAACGGGATGTGGGCGGACGATTCCGCTCTCGACCTATTGTGGGAGTCGAATGTTCCCGAGTATTTCAAGGCGTGGCGAGCTAGGCATTCCCCCTAGGAGACTTTGGGCCTTCGCTTCCGTGACCAGGAGCTCGGCGACGGCATGTTCCCATTCACAACGATTGTCGCGACCAGGGACGGCGCTTCCGGGTTACGCATTCCGTGTTGCTCGGGGTAGAGCTCGAAGATGTAGTTCTCCGGGGTCCCGACCGGAAGCTCTTTCGCGCTCATATCCAAGATGGCGAGGATGGCGAGCCGGCTACCGTCTGCAGCTGCGTATTGAGTCGCTTGCCCCATGTATTTGGGGGCCGTCTCTTTGGAGACCGCGACGTACCGCTCTACTTTGAGCTCCGCAGTGATGCGATCGTGCCGAATATCAAGGAAGCCGAGTCCAAGTGGCGTCCCCTGCACGACTCGCCCCTGCAAGGCGGGGTCGGCCATGAGGCCCTTGAAGAGGTCAGCCTGAAATTTAGACTCGCGAACCTTCTGCCCGCGCTTGTAATCCTTGTCCCATGTCATTCGCAGTCCGATCCTGCAGATAGCGGTGAATAGGCGGCAAAAGCTCTGGATATCCTCGTCGTCGAACCCAGCATCGGGTAGGCGGCCGTAGAGCTCGAGAAGGCGCTCGTCGAAAACGGGATACGCAGTAAGAGCGTCTCGACTGGAATCGAACGGTCGAATCCGGATCTGAGCGTGTCCAGCGACGTTCAAGCGCCGCCGTACTGGCTCCCCGTTGATGGACCCTGTCCACCAGAGGGCCACGAGGAAGGGCGGAGCCGACTGCCCGCTCGGAAGGCGGAAGTTCAGCAATATCGTCGCCGTTCCCTTCAATCTGGTGGAATCATCCAAGTCGCGCTTGGTCCAGGAGTATCGGGGCATGGAGATGGCGTCGTCGTCGAACTGACTTATGAACTCGAGCTCCAACGAACTCGCCCAAAGTGGCCACTCGCCAGGAAGCACCTCAGTGCCGAGCGAGTAGACGGTATTTGGCTTCAGGACCATCGGACCAGTGATCTGTTGGTTGTTCACCGAGACGAACACCACACCGACGTCCGGAACCTCCGCAGGGGTCGACGCGTTAGCGCGTCTATCGGACCGTCGCTCGAAAGGACTGCCCGCGATGATCTGAAGCGGCACGGGGAGCCCCGTCCAAGACTCCAATAGGGCATCAACGCCTGAACCGTCTTCCAAGGCCTGCACGGCCTTGGAAGCTTCGAGCACGAGTTTGCCAATCGGGTCGTTCTCCGGCAATTGGGCGAGGAGCTCTTTTGACAGCGACTGCGCCGTACGACGAGCCGCGCGTCGAGCGGTGTCAGCAGAGTCTGCGTCGCCGCGGTGCTCTGCAGCGTCCATCTTGAGGAGATGACCACCGGCGATAGCGAGGCTGGCGATGGCTCTGAGATATGCCGACGTCGGCGTTCGTCGCTGCGAGGCGGAAGCGAGTGTCTTGCCCAGCCGCGCGAGGGCCGACGACCGCATGTCGATACGGTCAGGAATGTCTGCAGCACCATCGCTGGATACGCCCTGAAGCGTTTCCCGGATCTGCCTGCGGACGACAGTCTGATTGTAGAGGTCCGCGAGATACTTCACTTGGTGAGTCGGAGGAGCTTCGGGCGGATCGCCCGGAAGGTTGAGTTCGTGCCGAATCGCACTGGCGACGAGAGCGAAGGCTTTTCGTTGAAGGTCAATCGCTTCATGATCAGGCAGCCGAGCCGTCAGCCCATTGACGAGCTCGAGAGCGTCCGCGCTGCGCCCCGCACGCCAGGCTACTTCGACCACTTCGAGACTCGACCATGCAGCCTCGAGTTCGAAGGATGCTGCGGCGGCGCTGAGCTGCGACAGCTCCAGGTCGACAAGCCCAGGTCCGACTTTTAGTAGATCGACCGCCTCACGATCGTCGTGATTGTTGAAGCGGTCGTTAATGCTGGGATCCTCGAACTGCCGGAGTCGCAGGGCCGCCATCTGACGTGACTGCGCAAGTTCTTCGGACCAAGGAAATCGCAGGACGTCACGAAGGTCGTAGCCATCGAGATCCCCGGCACGCACGAGCGCAATTCCCTCGGACGTCTTTAGCGTATCCCCGAGCTTTTTCGCCAACCGGAACGTTGCTCGGATGGCGGGGAGAAGGAGTTCGCCTTCGTCCCCGGTCGCAGGAAGACTGGCACACAGCCGAAGCGAGTATACGAATAGTCGGCGACGACCATCTTCAGTCCAGTTCATCGACACGGCCGCTTTCAACATCGCCTTGATGACGACAAGGTGTGCGTCAGCGAGCAACGCAGGAAGCAAGTCTTCTAGTGTCGACGGGAGCGGGTGCTTCGCGTGAATCTCTGACCATGCTTCGATCGCCCGAGCCGTGGTGGAAACGTCTTCGCTCACCAGGTATGTGTGCAACTGAGGGACGATCGTGCGCAATACCCCTGGACGAGCGCCGTGGCTCGCACCGATTCGGCCGAAAAGGGGAACGATGTACCACGCGAGGTTGTCCCTCGACTTGTCGGCGTCGTTGTTTCGGTAGTCGTCGATCAGGGCTCTCAACGATGCCAAGACGACCACCGGATCTTCAGCAGCTGCCTGTTCAACCGCGGTGAGGAGGCACCGCACGACAACTCCGAACGCCTGCACGCGCGACATGTCCTCGAGTCCAGTGAGCACGCTCGGTGCTGTGGAGTCCTTCGTGATGAGGGGGCTGATCTTCTTCACGGACATCGCATTAAGGGCGGCCAGGACGCCGCCTAGGAACGCATCGCGGTGTTCGAATGCCCACTTGGCGTCCTCTTTTGCGAGATCTTCGATGAGTTGCCCAGCGTCCGCCGCAACCTCCGCACCCCACCGTCCTGCTGTCATGCTCATCGCGACTTGTAGCATCTGATCTTTCAGGGCGATTGCGGTCTCAACTGACACCTTCAAATCCTTGGAGTTGAACCAGCGCCCCTTGTCGGCAACGATCCGGTCGAGTTCACGCCAGATGTTGAACAAGGCTTCTCGCTGCTCGTTGGAGCACCAAGCACCCGTCGCGTCGAGAAGGGCCGGCACGTCGCCGACCTTCAAAGCGATCGCGAGACCCAAAGTTCCCGAGACCTGACTAGACGGATAACGGTCGTACATGTCGCCGGCAACCAACACGTTTCGGACTAGAGCGGGGAGCATCTTCTCGGCCAGCTTTGGGTGCGAGCGCAGGAGCTCCGCGATGGCCGCGCCAGCCGTCGCACGATCGAACTCCGCCAACTGACGTTCGGGTTTTGAAGCGCCTGAGCCGGGAGGCAGGATTAGGCTCGCCCCCACCTTCGGCCCTGGAAGCATCGATTCCAGAACGATCTGTAGGCGTGCGGGCGCCCTACCCGCTAGCAAGTGAAGGGCCGGAGCATTGGTCGACCTGCTCGGTACCAGATGTCCGACCGACTCGTAGCTCGGCGCAAACGCGACCTTCAACATCGACCGCGTGACGCTGTCGGAAAAGTGGGCTTCACTAGACAGGTCGGGGAATTGAACGAGGACCTGAGCTGCCTCAACGCTCCGTCCACGCCCGAGCACGACGAGCGAAAGCGCGACGAGTGTCTCCCGAAGCGAAGGTCTGGAAACGGCAACGATCCGGAGCGGTTCAAGCAACTTGTACAGTTTCTGCGTCGCAACCAGGTTCAGGAGCACACCGACGACGGATTCATCAAATGCGTCTGGCGCTCTCTCGGCGAGCGCAACAAGGCGAGCGCGCGCCGCCTCTTCCTCATCGCGACTCGGAGACGTTGATGGGTCTGGATCCAGTATGTCCAACGCACTCATGATTGAGACTCGCGAGGGGTTGGATGAAGCGTTGCCCGCCAACCGAGCTTTCGACCGCTGAACCCACTCCGCGCGAATCGCATCTGCCTCAGCGGCGGCGCGCGCTTCTGCTTCGGCGTTTGCGTGAGCCTGGGCCTCCATCACGGTCGCAAAAGTCGGCAGTCGTCCCGTCGGCTTTCGGAGGTCGCAACCGATGCAGTGCTCTTCGTAGAACGAACCGGCCACGAAGCCGAGGTCCATCCCACCCATGCTCCCGATAGCCTTCGGGCATCGGACACGGCGCATATTGATAGGGAGCCCGGTCTGCGCTTCGAGCATGCCGCGACCCCCGGCCTCGAAGAACTCCATGTGCTGGCAGTGGTCATGGCATAGCTGCATGATCTCGCGGTTCTGAATTCCGGTGGCGATTGCCGAATCAAACTGATCGTCCATGCCTAGAGCCATGTTCAGAGTGTGCCACCGACGTGCGACCCAAAGGGCGTCCCTTTGACTGGGTAGTGTGCGCCCTGGGTAACGACACTTCAGTCCGCTCTGCCCTTCCTCCCTATACCGTTTGATGGTGACCTTCTTCGACCCACGCCCAAGTCTCGCCACGGCCCTTGTCGGCCAGCCCGGCGTGTACGCATTGCTGATTGGGTCGGGCGTCTCGACGGGCGCGGGCATTCCAACTGGTTGGGAGGTCGTGGATGCCTTAGCCCGACGGGCCGCAGTGGCTGCGGGTTCAACGGTAGATGAGGGTTTCGATCCTTCGGGGTGGTGGGAAAGCCAAGGCAGCTCTCTGCCACTCGGGTACTCAAGCCTGCTGGGGGTGCTGGGCAGCACACCGGCCGCGAGGAGAGCGCTCCTCGCCCCGTTCTTCGTTCCTTCCGATGAGGAACGAGAGATCGGGCTCAAGGTCCCCGGCCCGTCGCACGAGGCAATCGCCTCGCTCGTCCAAAAAGGGCTAGTGAGGGTAATTGTGACAACCAACTTCGACCGTCTGCTCGAACGCGCCATCGAGGCGCAGGGCATCAGTCCGCAGATCATCACTTCGGACGCGATGATCCAGGGCATGGAGCCGATGCAGCACATGCAGTGCACGATCATCAAGCTGCACGGTGACTATGCGGGACTTAGTCAGCGCAACACCATTGACGAGCTAGCGAGCTATCCAACGCGCACCCGTCGTCTCCTGAGTCGAGTTCTAGACGAGTACGGCCTCATCGTGAGCGGCTGGTCAGGAGAGTGGGATCCTGCTCTGGTCGGAGCTCTCCAGCAATCCGCAAATCGACGATACCCGCTGTACTGGACGTCGCGATCGTCGCTCGGCGAGGTCGCTCAGTCCTTGACGACACGGTCGGGAGCTCACGTGATCGAGAACGTCAGCGCCGACGACTTCTTTCCCGATCTACTAAGCAGAGTCGAAGCGCTGGAGTCGATGACAAATGCTCCCGCGTCATTCAACCTTCTGCTGAGTCAGCTCAAGAGAGCCTTGCCCGATCCCGTTCGACACATCGAAGTACGGGACCTTTTTGACCGGCAACTCGACCAGCTCCGCAACTACTTTCGCTCCCGGCCAACTGCCCCAGCCGACAACAGTCGCGAAACTTGGGAATCGGGCTATACAGAAGTTGTGGCACGGAGCACCACGCTCGTCAAACTTCTCGTCGCCGGCGTTCACCTGGATCGCAATCGCGAACACACCGGGCTTTGGGTCGACATTATTCAAGAAGGGATGCGGGCGCGTGTCTCACCCGAAGCCGCATACAACCGGAGTTGGGACGACCTCCAACACCTGCCAGCGCTGCTCCTCCTCACCGGCGGCGTAGCGGCCGCGGTCGCCGCGGGCCACGACGACGTTGCCGCCGCACTGCTCCGACGACCGCGATGGACAGACCCGTTTCGGCCCACTGAGCCGCAACCCGCGTACTACGTGCTCAAAGAAACTCGAGTCCTTCAAAAGGACCCGCTGAACGCGGTCCAGGGCGCTTGGCAGTTCCCGGCAAGTCACTTTCTCGTTGAGACGATGGTTCCTCTGCTGGACGGACTCGCTAATGGCCCCCAGGACGCGCGCAGCCTCGTATACAAAGCGGAGTACCGGTTCGCGCTTGCCACGTCCCTGTTCAAGGAGCCACATCTGATCGGGCTCGCTGCGTCGGGCGAGTTCCTCTTCGAGAGTCCAGTGCCACACCAGAGGCCGGCCCGTGGCTGGGCAGCAGACTTTCAGAAGTTTGGTTCTCCGGAGCCATGGAGGATCGAGAGCGGCAAGAAGCGCGCTGCCTTCGCCGAAACGCTGGAGGAACTCAGCCAGAGGCTCGAGGCGATCACACCCTCGGAATAGACGCCTCCGCTTCGTCGAGGCGACGGTTTGCGGTCGGTAGCTCCGGCCCGAACTCGCTGAGATCAGAGGCTAGCGCTCGCTTCCCTCGGTCTCCAATGGAAACGCGTGGCAGCGCTGTTGGCGATGATCGACTAGAGCAACGGCTCATATGCGATCTCGTCTTTGAATCGGCGTTGCTCGAGCGGCAGCACGGCATCCAAGCGAAACGGCATGCTCAGCTTGGTGCTGAACTGCTGCAAGCGTGACATCTCGTCGGTCGAGCCCTCGATGTGGGCGATGACCCAGGCCGACAGCATGCAGCACGAGGCAAGGGCGTAGAGGACTTCGTGATCGCCGTCGCTCTCTGGCTTCAGCTTTAGGAACATCTCGCCGTCGTCATTCGAGTCAATCGCATCGAGGGCGGCCTGGTGCGTGACGTGCGTCACTTGCGACATGACCTTGTAGGTCGTGCGCAGGAAGGCGTTGTTATCCAAGGACTTGAACATCTCCGTGACCTTCGGGAGCTTCGCGCCTTGGAGCACGTGAGCCTTGTACTCGGCGACATGATCGGCGGCATCCGGGTCGGAGCTCTCTTCATAGAGAACCTGCGCGAGGGTGAACTGGTCCCACGTCCGTGAAACGCGGAACCGATGGAGTCCTCCCTCGACTAAGTGGGCCCATTGAGCCGTGACTGCGTGCTCGAGCGCCGACCGGACAAGGATCTGACCCTCATTGTTGAACCCTGCCTTCCGCAATCTCAAGTAGGACTGCGCCAGCCGGCGCACTCGATGAGCAACCCCGAACAGGAGGAGGAAGTCGTCGTCCATGCCGTCTGCAGGCAGGTACCGATCGCGCACTCGCGGTTCTTGCACGTACCGAAGGATGAACTTGAGAAGGTCCTCCTGCGAGGGCAATCGATCGCGCGCGGCAGGAGAAGGCATGGCCAATGATCCCGCTCACCTCCGACTCTGACGGCGGCAGCCAAATGAAGGGTGGGCACGAACGAGCCCCAACTTCCCAGCAATCACAAGGCCGAGAAGGTCCCTTCAGAAATGAAATGTGGGCAAAATGTGGGCAAAGAAAAAACAGGCCAGCCTGCATCCTTCAAGAAAATGCAGGTCCTGTTTTGAGTGGTGCGCCCGGAGGGATTTGACTCCCAACCCGAGCCGCCGGCCCATCGCGCGGCCTCACGCGGGTGCATCCTCATCGCAGGGCGCAATGGTCCGGACTGCGCGGGTCGGGGCCCACGAGCGGCTTCGCGTCCACCCGGGCGCACCAATCAATCAGAGCGTGGGTTTAACGAATCAGGGCGTCACACGTATGCGACGCCCTGATTGATTGGTGCGCCCGGAGGGATTTGAACCCCCGGCCTATTGATCCGTAGTCAATTGCTCTATCCGCTGAGCTACGGGCGCAGTCCTGTTGATCGAAACCAACCTGACAACTATACCAGTGCGTCGGGGGCCGCTTGTACCCTGTCGGCATGGCCACCTGGGACGACGTCGACCGCCTCGCGCGCGAGCTCCCCGACGTGGTCGCGGGCAGCGACACGAACGGCCTCAAGTGGGAGGTGCACAAGAAGTACTTCGCCTACGAGCGGCCCCTGCGCAAGCGCGATCTGGCCGAGCTGGGCGACGCGGCGCCCACGGGCGAGATCCTCGGGCTGCGGGTGGCCGACCTCGACGACAAGCGCGGGCTCATCGGCAGCAACCCCGAGGTGTTCTTCACCATCCCGCACTACGCCGAGTGGCCGGCGGTGCTCGTGCTGCTCGAGAAGATCGACGAGGAGCAGCTGCGCGAGGTCGTCACCGACGCGTGGCTGTGCCGCGCCCCGAAGCGGCTCGCCGCGAAGTTCCTGGCGGAAGCATGACAGCGCTCGACCGGTCGGGCTACACCCTCGACTTCGAGGATCGGTTCGCCGCCCTCGACGAGCGCCGCTGGCTGCCCTTCTACCTGCCCCAGTGGGCGAGCCGCGAGGCCACCCGCGCGCGGTACGAGACCGGTCCGGGGCTCACGCTCCTCATCGAGGAGGACCAGCAGCCGTGGGCTCCCCAGTACGACGGGCCGCTGCGGGTCACCAACCTGCAGACGGGCGTGCGGTCGGGGCCGCTCGGCAGCCACGACGGGCAGCTGCGCTTCAAGCCCGAGGTGGTCGTGAGCGAGGAGCAGACGACCGAGGCGCTCTACACCCCGACGCAGGGGCTCGTGGAGGTGCGGTCGAAGGCGATCGCGCAGCCCAACTGCATGGTCGCGCTCTGGCTCATCGGGTTCGAGGAGTCGCCGCACGAGTCCGGCGAGATCTGCCTCATGGAGATCTTCGGCAACGAGGTCGAGGCGGGCCGCGCGAGCGTCGGCATGGGCATCCACCCGTGGCACGACCCCGACCTCGTCGACGACTTCGAGAAGATCACCCTGACGGGCGACGCCACCGAGGCGCACACCTACTCGGTCGAGTGGATGCCCGGCCGCACGCGCTGGTACCTCGACGACCTGCTCGTGAAGCAGTCGGAGCAGGCGCCCGACTACCCGATGCAGCTCATGCTCGACGTCTATGAGTTCGAACCGGGCGGGCAGTACCCCAAGCGCTTCGAGGTGGAGTTCGTGCGGGGGTGGACGCGCACCGCCTAGGCTGTCCCCGGTACCACATGAGCTCCACATCCTCAGCGCCGAGCAGGGCGATGCCCGCCGCCCTCCTGCTCCTCACCGTGCTCGTCGTCGCGGCGACACTGCGCGCCTCCATCACGTCGGTCGGCCCCGTGCTCGGGCTGCTGAGCGCCGACACCGGCCTCGGCGAGAGCCAGCTCGGCCTGCTGGGCGCGCTGCCGCTCATCGCGTTCGCCGTCGTCTCGCCGCTCGTGCACGTCGTCTCCCAGCGCTTCGGCCCGGAGCGCACCGTGCTCGTCGCCCTCGTCGTGCTCACGGGCGCGACGGTGCTGCGCTCGGTCGCCGGCTGGGACGGCTGGCTGTGGGTCGGCACGGCGATCATCGGCGCGGCCATCGCCGTCGGCAACGTGCTGCTGCCGTCGCTCGTGAAGCGCGACTTCCCCGGCCGCACGGCCCGCACGACGGGCATCTACTCCGCAGTGCTGAGCGCGTTCGCCGCCATCGCGTCGGGCGTCGCGCTCCCCATCGGCGAGGCCTTCGGCTGGCGCATCGCCGTGGGATGCTGGGCGCTCCTGGCCCTCGTCGGCGCGATCATCTGGGCGCCGCGGGCGCTCCGCGCGACGACCCTGCCCGAGCCCCAGCCCTCCACGGCCGGCCGCTCCATGTGGACCTCGGCGACCGCGTGGCACGTCGCCCTCTTCATGGGCACTCAGTCCACGACGTTCTACCTGCTCGTCAACTGGCTGCCCACGATCGAGGTGGGTATGGGCGTCGCGCCGCTCGTGGCGGGGCTGCACCTTTTCCTCTTCCAGGTCGTCGGCATCCTCGCGGGACTCGCTGTACCTCTGCTCATGCGCGAGCGCGGCGACCTGCGGGCGGTGGCGGCAGGATGCACGGCCCTCATGCTCGCGGCGATGCTCGGACTGCTGCTCGCGCCGGCGGTCCCCCTGCTCTGGGTCGCCGTCGCGGGAGCCAGCTCCGGCGCCACCCTCGTCATCGCCCTCACCTTCATCGCGCAGCGGGCCCGCAGCACCGCCGACGCGGGGCGCCTCTCGGGCATGGTGCAGAGCGTCGGCTACCTGCTCGCGACGCTCGGCCCCATCGGCGCCGGAGTGCTGCTCGAGCTCACGGGCGCGTGGCAGTCCGCGGTGGTGGCGGTGGCCGTGGTCGCCGTGCTCCAGATCCTCACCTCACTGCTCGCGGGTCGGGACCGGTTCACCCACCCCGCGTGACGAACCGCACGGTCATCCCCTCGACGTCTGTGCCGTAGCTGAAGTCGTGGTTCTCGTGCGGCAGGATGCGCAGCTCGGCATCCTCGAAGGCCGCCGCGTACTGCTCGGCGACGCGCACGGGCACGAGCCGGTCGGAGTCGCCCTGCAGGATGAGCACGGGCCCGCGGTACTGCTGCGCCGTGCGCAGGATGGGCGCGTACACGCCGTACGGGGAGGCCGGCGCGAGCAGCACGAGCGACGCGATGTCGTCGGGGTGCGAGCCCGCGAGGCTCGCGGCGACGAGTCCGCCGAGGGAGTAGCCGAGCACGCTGATGTCGCCGGCGAACGGCAGCGCCTGCGCGTAGGCGAGCACGGCGTCGGCGTCGTCGAGCTGGGTCACGGCCGCATCCCCGAACTCGCCGAGGTCGCCGTCGCTCTGCCCCTGGCCGGTGAAGTCGACGCGCAGCGAGGCGACACCCGCGGCCGCGAGCTGCTCAGCCGTGCGGACGAGGTGCGGTTCGTCGCTCCAGCTCGCGTAGCCGTGCATCAGGATCATGACGGGCACCCGCTCCCCCGGCGCGAGGTCGGGCACCTGGAGCGTGCCGCGCAGGGTCACGTCGTCGCGCTGCACCGTGACCGCCTCGCTGTGCGCCGCCGTCGCCGAGGGCGTGCACCCGGCGAGGAGCAGGAGGGCGACGAGGGCGAGGGCGCGCACGCGAACAGGCTAGCGGCTGGGAGGATGGGGGCATGAGCTCTCCCGTCGACTTCGACTCCATCGGGATGGACCACCTGCGCGACCTCGGCAGCGTCAAGTGGTCGATGTTCCCGGGCACGATCGGCGCGTTCGTCGCCGAGATGGACTTCGGCACGGCCCCCGTCATCACCGAGGCGCTGCACACCGCGATCGACCGCAGCGCCTTCGGCTACCTGCCCGACGCGCTCTCCCACGCCATGTCGGAGGCCTTCGCCGCGTTCAGCGCGGAGACGTACGGATGGCACGTCGCCGCCTCCGACGTGCACCCCATCGCCGACGTGGTGCGGGGTCTCGAGTTCGCGATGGAGCACTTCTCGGCGCCGGGGTCGAAGGTCATCCTGCCGACGCCCGCGTACATGCCGTTCCTCGAGGTGCCCCGCGCGGCGGGCCGCGAGATCATCGAGGTGCCGATGCTCGAGGAGGACGGGCGGTACACGCTCGACCTCGACGGCATCGACGCCGCCTTCAAGGACGGCGGCGGGCTGCTCATCCTCTGCAACCCCTACAACCCCGTCGGGCGCGTGTTCTCCGCCGACGAGCTGCGCGCCGTGAGCGAGGTGGTCGCGCGCAACGGCGGGCGGGTG
>JGI26534J51046_1001892_pt1 | contig 15148 bp, 15 predicted proteins | sample ThiBiot_750_plan_2_FD_51046 | JGI IMG/M metagenome (IMG submission 51046) | reverse complement strand
CAGGGAAAGACAACGATTGAATTATTTATTAAAAATCTATAAGGCATGAAAAAGATATGGTTCATCACAATGTTAGCTACCATGTTACTGGTGGTAGCACCNACGCAACAAAGCCACGCAGTGGTTTGGGTTGTAGTAAAAGCTGCCGTCAAAAAAGTGATCAAGGCAATTGANNTGCAAATTCAGCGATTGCAGAATAAAACGATATGGCTGCAAAACGCTCAGAAAACCTTAGAGAATACTTTATCCAAATTAAAACTGGATGAGATTTCGGACTGGACGGAAAAGCAAAAAGAGCAATACCGGAAATACTATGAGGAACTGGCTAAAGTTAAATCCATTATATCCTACTACCAGCGCATCCGGGATATTACAAAGAAACAATTACGCCTTGTAGATGAATACAAACGCTCNTGGTCGCTGATCCGGCAGGACAGTCATTTTACTGTAGAGGAAATTTTTTACATGGAAAAAGTGTATTCAGGCATTCTTGACGAAAGCCTGAAGAACATTGACCAGATCAGCCTCATCATAAAATCCTTNACGACGAAAATGAGCGATGCCAAAAGGCTGGAGCTGATTAACAACGCAGCCGACCAGGTNGATGTCAATTATTCGGATCTGGTGCAGTTCAACAGGCAGAATACTTTACTAAGCCTTCAGCGTGCTAAAACCGAAACCGAAGTGCAGGCAGTAAAAAAATTATATGGACTTCCTTAAATCAGAACGTATGAAAAAGATACTCTTGTTTCTATTGCTGGTTGTGTCGGCAGGGAGTAACCTGCAAGCACAAACTTTTGCAGAATGGTTTCAGCAAAAGAAGACACAAAAGAAATACCTGCTTCAGCAAATTGCTGCGCTCCAGGTGTATATCGGCTATGCTAAAAAGGGCTACAACATAGCCAAAGATGGGTTGAACACTATCGGCGGCTTCACCAGGGGAGAATTTAACCTGCACACGGATTACCTAAATTCTTTGAAGTCCGTGAACCCGGAAATCAGGCGNTATNCAAAGGTTGCGGATATAATCGCCTTACAGGTAAAAATTGTACAAAACTACAACCGCACTTACGGCAGGCTTAACAGCAGCGACGCCTTTAGCAACGATGAGCTGGCCTACATCAGAAGGGTCTTTGGTCGGTTGCTGGACGACTGCGATAAAAGTCTNGACGAACTGATTACGATTACAACGGATGGCAAGTTAGAAATGAAGGACGATGAGCGCATTGCAAGNATTGATAAGTTGTATCTGGACATGCAGGACAAATACACTTTCTCGCAAAGTTTTTCCAACGATGCAAAATCGCTTGCTGCATCCAGAATCAAAGAAAAAACAGATGTACAAACCAGCCGTGTATTACAGGGCATTAAAAACGAGTAACTATGAAAAAGCTGATCATAATGATATCGCTATCCTTCCTGGGCATATTGCCTGCCTTTCGTGCATCTGCGCAGGCAGATGAGATAGCGCAGCTCATACTCAATATTGAGAAACTGGCGCAATTCAAGCAAATACTTAGCGACATGAAGAAAGGCTACGAAATTCTTAGCGGAGGATATAACACTATCAAGAATATTTCAGAAGGCAACTTCAGTTTGCATAAGGCTTTTCTTGATGGCTTGATGGAGGTAAGTCCGGCGGTACGCAATTACCGGCGTGTGGCAGACATTACCAATTACCAGATCATTCTGGTTAAAGAATACCGTAAGGCTTATGANCGCTTCCGGCAGGACAACAATTTCAATGCAGATGAGCTGGCTTATTTGGGTCGTGTATATGATAATCTGTTTAAAGAAAGTCTGCGCAACCTCGATGAGTTGCTTACGGTAATCACGGCAGGCAAAGCTCGTATGAGCGATGATGAACGCTTGCAGGCCATTGACCGGATATATGCAGACATGCAGGATAAACTGATGTTCCTACGGCATTTTAATAACAATACTACAATACTGGCAGTGCAAAGGGCGAAGGAGCGCAACGACGCACAGACCATCCGAAAAATCTATGGGTTAAACAATTAAACAGATAAATATGGCAAAGTGTAGAAAGGCCGCCTGGCTGGCGGCAGTGGGTTTGATATTGCCTTTTATAAGCCATGCGCAGGGAATAGCTGATGAAATGAAAGGCTTGCATGGTGTACTGGAGCAACTGTATGATGAGATGATGCCTCTGTGCAGCCAGTTAATCGGCGTAGGACAAGGATTAGCAGGCTTTGCAGCTATGTGGTATATCGCCTCCCGTGTATGGGGACACCTGTCAAGAGCAGAGCCTATTGACTTCTATCCGCTCTTTCGTCCCTTCGTGATTGGCTTCTGCGTGTTATTTTTTCCAACCGTCGTTCTTGGTGTGATTAACGGTGTGATGAAGCCTACGGTAACTGCAACCGCTGCNATGGTGGAAGGTTCCGATAAGGCTATTGCAGTTCTCTTGCAGAAAAAAGAAGAAGCCATCAAGAAAACAGATGTATGGCAAATGTATGTGGGCGAAAGTGGCAGCGGCGACAGGGATAAATGGTATAAGTACACGCACGATAATGAAGACCCTTCAGACGAAGGTTTTTTCGAGAGCATTGGCAATGACATCAAGTTTGCCATGTCCAAAGCCTCTTACAATTTCCGCAACTCTGTAAAAGAATGGATGAGCGAAGTGCTGAGGGTACTCTTTGAAGCGGCATCACTGTGTATAGATACGCTACGAACGTTTCAGCTAATCGTGCTGGCCATCTTAGGCCCTTTGGTGTTCGGGATTGCAGTATTCGACGGTTTTCAGCATACGCTCACGGTCTGGATAGCAAGATATATCAACATCTTTTTATGGTTGCCCGTAGCAAACATCTTCGGAAGCATTATCGGCAAAATACAGGAAAAGATGCTGGAGCTGGATATATCACAGGTACAGGATTATGGCGATACATTCTTCAGCAGAACGGATATGGCCTACCTGGTCTTCATGATNATTGGCATCATCGGATACTTTACCGTTCCCTCCGTGGCTAATTATATCGTTCACGCTGGTGGCGGTGGCGCATTAGGTCATAAGGTCACCAGTTTATTCGGCAGTTCTTCCAGAACTGTGGTCAACACTGCATCTGCGGGTGCAGGCATGGCTGTGGATGCTATGGGCAGTGCAGCAAACCGCATGTCGCAAAGTATGGCAAGCAGTGGTGCATCTAACCCCTATTTCGGCGATAGCAGTAGCGGAAACTCTGGTTACATGAACGATAAACTAAAGGGCAATTCATAATAATCTAAAGGAGGATATATGTTCAAAAAGATGAAAAATATTGATACGGCATTCCGGCACGTCAGGAGCTTTACCCTGGTGGTGATCATCGGCTGTGTATTGATCTGCTGTTTTGCATTGTACAAAAGTTTCAGTCTGGTATCGCAGATGCAAAGCAAAATATACATTCTCGCTAACGGCAAGGCACTGGAAGCCTACGCTTCGGAGCGAAAAGATAACATACCTGTTGAGGCAAAGGATCACGTAAAAACATTTCACAAGCTGTTCTTCACACTTGACCCTGACGACAAAGCNATTACCGCAAATATCACTAAAGCATTATACCTGGCCGATGGAAGTGCGAAACGTGCTTACGATGATCTGAAAGAAAATGGCTATTACGCCGGGCTTATTTCCGGNAATGTCAATCAGACNATTGTGGTGGATAGTGTTGCGGTAGATATAAACGAGTATCCCTACAAATTCCGGTGCTACGCTACACAAAGCATTGTACGCCCTACCAGCATTACAACCCGCAGCCTGGTAACCGATGGAGCGTTGCGAAATGTATCACGGAGTGACAATAACCCGCATGGCTTTCTAATTGAACGATGGAGTACGATTGACAACAGGGATTTAAAAACAGTAAGCAGGCGCCAATAAAAATAAAGATCATGAAACTATTTCCTAAAAGAAGAAAAGGCAATACCGAAGCTAAGTCCAATGCGATTAGCAAAGGCATGGAGGCAGGTTATAAGCGTTTGCAGGGTGGCTGGGCAAACTGGATGATGAAGCGTACGGAGAAATTCTCACGTCGTACATGGCTCGTGCTGCTTGTGCTCTTTGTGATGTTCACCAGTTCATACAGTGTTTATCTGGCGGTGAACGCTTTTACGGGCAAAAAAGGCAATTCAATCACTATAACGCCGATTAAAAAGCCGAAGCACGCTACTGAAACAGGAGAAACAAAAACAGACGCTGCCGAGGTATCGGAGGCAGAATACAGCCGCATCAAAAACTTCAGGGTGTATATGGATAGCCTGGCGCGAAGTCCTTCTGGAAAAGCCCTGTACGACAGCATCAATAACCATCGTCCGGGGCTGATGGATAGTGTGAGGTTTATTGAAAATTATTATCAACAATTAAAACAAAAATAGAAATGGAAAAGCAAGTGAAAACTCCGAAAATGATTAGGCAGCGCAGGTTCTTACTGGTATTGCCAATGCTCGCATTGCCTTTTATGACCATGATATTCTGGGCGCTTGGCGGTGGCAAAGTTGAAAAAGTTGAAGCGCAGGCAGCATTGAAAAAAGGCTTCAACATTAACCTGCCGGACGCTAACCTGAAAGATGACAAGTCGATGGATAAAATGAGTTACTACGATCAGGCGCAACTGGATTCAATCAAATTTCTTGAACTGGTTAAGAATGATCCCAACTACAAGAACATTGGATTAGCAGATACAGATGAATACCTGTCAGGGAAAGAAGACACATTTCAACTACCTGCCGATGAAAGAGGGCTGAACACTTCTCTTTATGGTAGACGTGGGGGTAATGATCCCCATACGGACAAGATATATCGAAAGCTGGCAGAGCTTGACAGGGAGATGAGCAAGCCTGTACCTGCTTCTATGGAAGATGATCCTTATGATATGTATCAACGCACTCCCGGCAGAGGTAATAATAGTGCAACCGTTAATTCATCAGACGTGGACAGGCTGGAGCAAATGATGAACATGATGAATCAACCTNCTGGCGAAGATCCNGAAATGAAGCAACTGAATGGAATGCTGGATAAGATACTTGATGTGCAATATCCTGAACGTGTACAGGAAAAATTGAAGCAGACCTCCCAGGCAAACAAAGGGCAGGTATTCGCAGTATCGTCAAAAACAAAAGAAAACAACATCACATTGCTCAACGCCGACCTGCCTGCGGGTGGTTCAACAAATGGCTTCTATTCGTTCACTGGTGCAACAGCTATCGAAGATTCACAGAACGCCATACAAGCGGTCATACACGAAACGCAGACTATCGTTGATGGTTCCACCGTCAAATTGCGATTGGTAAATGATGTATTCATTAACGGGGTTCGTATTCCTAAAGACAACTTTATATATGGTATCGCTTCGCTCCGTGGTGAAAGATTAAGTATCAAGATTACCAGTGTGCGGTATAATAATTCATTGTTTCCAGTTGAATTAGCGGTGTACGATATGGACGGACTGGATGGCATATACATTCCCGGTGCAATTACCAGGGATGTTGCAAAGCAGTCCGCAGACCGGTCTATGCAAACCATCGGCTTGACTTCACTTGACCCTTCGTGGGGAGCGCAGGCTGCAAGCGCAGGTATAGAAGCTGCAAAGACTTTGTTCAGCAAAAAAGTCAAGCTGATTAAAGTAACTGTAAAAGCAGGCTACCAAGTGCTTTTACGTGACGAAAAGCAAAAACAATCCAATTAAATATTTGAATCACTTAAAAATTCCAAAAGATGAAAAAGATCAGTGCAGTAATGGTAATGGGAATTTTCCTGCTTATTACAACTTTCAAAGCGCAGGCGCAAACAAATACAGCCTGGCAAACAAAAGCAATTGAATCATATCATGTGGCAATTGCTTTCTCCAAAACAACCAACATTATCTTTCCCTATTCTATTGTCAGTGTAGATATAGGAAGCAGGGATGTGTTGGCTCAAAAAGCGAAGGGAGTAGAAAATATCTTGCAGATAAAAGCCGCAAAAGATAGCTTTCCTCAAACCAATATCAGCATCATTACTGCTGACGGAAAGCTCACATCCTTTCTGGTTGATTACGCCGAACAGCCTACTATACTCAATATTTCATTAGNGGGTCTGACAAAGCAAAACACCATCTCTATTCCTTCAGAAAGTATCAACCAGGAACAAATGGAGAATTACGCTTCAATGGCTTTTGAATCGAAGAAAAAGATACGGGGTATAAAGGATGAAACTTTCGGCATTCGTCTTAAACTGAACGGCCTGTTTATCCATGATGACATTATGCTGATGCGCTTCAATATTGCCAATGAAACAAATATCAACTATGATATTGACCAGCTCAGGCTTTACATCCGTGACCAAAAGAAAAGCAAAAGAACTGCTACGCAGGAGATAGAAATAGTACCCGTACTTGTACATAACAATACGACCCAAGTAATCGGGCAGTCAGATACTACCATCGTTTTTATTGTACCCAAATTTACTATTCCTGATAAGAANTACCTCGCAGTTCAAATGATGGAGAAGAACGGAGGCAGGCANCTGGAACTGCATATAAAGAACAAGAAAATTGTAAAGGCAGCTCCGATTAATTAAANCTGAACGCTCCATTGAAACTGTTCCATTCTATTTCAATTATTCGTTNTCNCTAAAANATATGTTATGAAAATAAGGAAAGACGACTACAAGGATATTCTTGAATACCTGACTAAAAAGCGTTGGGAAGGTGAGGAATTTGTCGCCTTTCTCGATGATGTTTCTCCAGTAACTAAAGAAGATCTATTCACATTCCCCACAGAATACGATGTTAGGGAGTTCTGCTACGAAATGTCAACCGACATTGACTTTTACAACTTTCTGGCAATACGGTCGGCATATAAGACTATGCAGGAAGCTGCCGAGAACAGCAAACTAATGATTGAAAGGGAGGGCATNATTGACGTGTCCCTGATGGTAGCGGTTCGTTACGAAAGATTAGAAAGAGAACAATTAAATAACAATCAAAATTCAGAAGTTATGAATCAGAAAAATTTTGAATACCTGCGTGACCAGGTAAAGTACACCGGGTTCGGTGAAGGGTTGGAAAACGACCTGAAGCAAAAAATTCAGGAAGGAACCCCGGAGTTTAAATTGGCCTATGAAACGAAGTATGGCAACGATACTGTAAACGCNACATTGAATTTCAGCCAATCGAAGCAAAGCGATATGTATTTCTTTAATTCCTATCAGGTGAAAGTGCAAAAGGAAAATAGCTCTGAAACAATGGAGCAAACCTTCTACATCAACAAAGGCAACAACATTACCCTGAAGGAAGGNTANAACCTGATGGAAGGAAGGTCAGTGAATAAAGACCTCACCAATAAAGAAGGACAGGTGTACAACGCCTGGGTACAGATGGACTTTAAACAAAGTGATAATAACGGCAATTTCAAGCTGAAGCACTATCATGAAAACTACGGCTACGATTTGGAAGCGGTTTTATCCAAGCATCCGATCAGGGAATTAGGTAACGAGGAATACAAATCCAATCTGATGGATTCCCTTAAAAAAGGGAACCTGCAATCTGCCACGTTTCAGATCAACGGTGCGGAGCAAAAACAATACATCGAAGCTAACCCTCAATTCAAGACAATCAACATATATGATAGCAGTATGCAAAGGGTTGATAACAGACAGGCGAAAAAAGAACAGCAGTCTGAAGGTGAAAGCCAGTCAGCTAAACAAGACGGTAAAAAGGAAAGGCAGACACCTGCTGAAGATGATGGCCCTGAGATACCGAAGGCATCTAAGAAAAGGAGAAAGAACCAAAGCATCAGCTAAGCACTAAGTAGCCCCGTCTATTATAAATAGTCGTGAAGTTGAGATGGTGAAAAGGAAACTATTTATAACGTAAAAACAGATTGAAAAATGAGAAGTCAAATATTAATGCTGCTAATATTTATAATAAGCCTTTCAGCATGTACGAAAGATAATAAAGCTGTAATATCAGAAGGCGAAAATAAAATTGCGCAGTTAAGATCACCACTTGGCGAAGCAGGTCCTGAAAACCCGGAAAATGCCTACGATAGCATAGGCTATTGGCATAATCAGATCGTGGCATACGTGCAGAACTGCAAGCCAGTTACAGACACACCTAATGTAGAGATGTCAACGCGATGTGTACTTCGCTTTTGCAGGGAAATGGAACGTATTGACATGCCTCTATCATTTTTCTCAACAGTAAACCAGACGGTAAGGCAAAGCAACGAAAGCATCCAAACGCTTATAGCTAATTGTCCTTATGAAGAGCCAGTAAAGGCCGCCCTGGATTCGCTGGTGCAATTGATCAAACGACTTTCGGATAGGGATAGTCCCTATCCGGTGATTAAAGCCATGATTGTGAACTTTGAGAGGAGGGTAATGAAAAATAACCTGCTCAGTCCTGAAGGTCGTGAAATTGCCCTTAAAGCGGCATCGGTAGCACGTTACTCCATTTATTATTGGATGAATACGCTCCAGCCCCCGGCTCCGGCGGCGGCCTTTAAGTTTAAAAACATAGTTAAGTGGATTGCCGCCGTCACGAGTGATATAGGCGGCGCTATCGTGAGCGGCAGTGTGGAATACGCCGCCGATTGCAGCACCTATGCCTATGATCTGGTGACGTACAGTATGCCTTAGTTGATCCTCAAAAATCAGGTTATGAATAACAGTCTTGTAAACAGAGTGGAAGCAGAGCTGAACCAATGGCGTTCAAGGGAGGAACGGTTTAGCAAGCTGTTTTCTTTCAGCCTTTCAAATAATAGGGCACTGCTAAAAGAAAAGCTGGATTACTACGACCGTATTGCTGCAAAGTATAAAGGCACGCAGGATCTGGACGAGCGGTTTGCACTCAGGGTGCTAAGGCAAGAGCGCAATCGTATTGAAAAGCAGCTTTATCCTAATCTACTGATAAGGCTGCTGCGCAGGTTATTAGTTGCACCCGTTAAGGAACAAATCGTAATAAGGCAGGATAACAGGAAAACAGAGCAAAACAGCCAGGCGTTGCACCATCAGGTGCAGCGTGCTGGCTTTCCTGACCTATCTGCAAAAATTGATGAGCAGATGAAACTTGGGCAGCAACAATTTTCCATTCCTGTTTCCTATTACCTCAATGATAAAGAAAGGTTAGATCATCAGTTATCGTTCGCTAAAGATCAATCCGGTGCATACCAGCTTGAAGGGTATAAAACAACCCTGTATAATGAATCCAAACCGGAGGAAAAACGCCAGCAATACTTTACCATGCGTAACGGTAATAATGTAAATGCCACGGAGTGCTATAATCTTTTATCCGGTCGCTGCATCCAGAGCGGTGGAACTTGGATGCAACTTGATTTTAACGACAAAGACCCAAACGGCAATTTTCGAATCAAGCAATTCCACTCAGACTACGGCTACGATCTTGAAAAGGCTTTGCAGCAGCTTCCGTTAAAGGAATTGCTCAATAAAGGTGAAGCAGATAAGCTGCAATCGGAATTAAAAAATGGAAACCGTGTGTCGGTGAGCTTTGTGAAGGATGGAAATGAACAACGCTTCTATATTGAAGCTAATCCGCAGTTTAAATCAGTAAATATTTACGATGAGCATTCCAGGAAAATAACGCTTCATACAGCATTAGGCAATAAAACAATGGATGCTATGAAAGTAACGCATAAGGCCAATGAGCAGCAGCAACAAAATCATGCAAAAAAGAACGGAATGAGATTAGGGTAATAAAAGGGGTGGGCAATGGATAGGCTGTATTATTTGTCGGATTTTTTTGAAGCCATAGGAACTGATGCCCGCATCAGCATTACTCATATAGGCATTTATGCGGCTTTGTTACAGTATCGCATANAGAATGGCTTTGCCAACCCTATCCAGGTTTTTAGTCATGAGATATTAAGCATTGCAAAATTGTCCTCTGCTATCACCTACCACAAATGCGTTAGAGAACTAAGTGAATATGGTTATATAAGGTATGAGCCGTCTTTTAATCGTATGAAGGGAAGCAAAATCTATTTTGCTGAAAGAAGCGATTAAAATAGACAAGTGATTTGGAAAGTTTTGCAAAAGCCCGCAATGGGCTTTTGTTATCTAAAAAGGAGGTGTGAGATGGAAGATGAAGTGTTGATGAGGATCACTCCAGACAAGGCGATAGAAATTTTGCGTAAAGATGGAATTGATGTCNATATCGAAGAAGCACAGATTATACTCGACTTTTTATATAGTATGGCGAACATAGTAGTTGAACAATACATAAGTATGCGGCATTGCAATGCCGAAATCGTAACTAAGACTGTAAAGTAAAAAAGCAGCTATGAAAATTGCAGACCTTTATATCAGGGTGAGTACAGACGAGCAGGCAGATAAAGGCTATTCCCAACGGGATCAGGAAGAAAGGCTGCGTAGGTATTGNAANATCAACAACATTCAAATACGCAAGGTCATTTTTGAAGACCATTCCGCAAAGACCTTCAGGCGACCTGCCTGGCANAANCTGCTGATAGATTTGCGTAAGCAAAGGGGAAATTCAGACCTAATTCTTTTTACAAAGTGGGATAGGTTTAGCCGGAATGCCGGGGATGCTTATCAAATGATCAGCCTTCTAAGGCATCTCGGAGTAGAGCCGCAGGCAGTAGAACAGCCATTGGATTTATCTATCCCTGAAAATAAAATGATGCTGGCTTTTTACCTCGCAGCACCAGAGGTAGAGAATGACCGCAGGGCATTAAATGTATTTAATGGAATGCGCCGTGCTAAAAAGGAAGGGCGCTGGATGGGCACGGCTCCGATTGGTTATGTAAACAGAATTACTGAAGATGGCAAGAAATATATTGCGCCGAAAGATCAGGATGCTAAAATCATGAAATGGGCATTTGAAGAAATCNTTCGCAACAAACTGAACACAGAACAAATCTGGAAACAAGCCANGGAAAGAGGATTGAAATGTAGCAAGAATAATTTTTGGGTAGCGATAAGGAACCCTATTTATTGCGGATTAATTTTCGTTCCTCAGCACAAAGATGAACAAAGCCAACTTGTACAGGGGCAACATGAACCAATTATTACCGCTTCACTATTCTTTGATGTGCAGGATGTGCTGGACGGCAGAAAGAGAAAAGCAGTAAGTAAAAAGGTAATTGCACAGGATGACATTCCATTAAGAGGTTATTTGATTTGCCCTAACTGTGGAAGGTTTTTGACCGGCAGTGCTTCAAAAGGAAGAAACAAATACTATCACTACTATCATTGCAGTTCCGAATGCGGTGTACGTTATAAAGCAGATGACGCAAACAAGTTAATGATAGAAGCCATCGGGAATGAAGTCCACAATGTTCCGCAACTTAAACTGTTTCAGGAAATTATTACAGCTACTTTCATGGATGTAAACCGTGTTGAGAAGGTAGATCAGAAACGTTTGGTGGCTCAACTGGATCAGATAAAGCACCGGCTCTCAAAGGCTCGTGAATTATTGCTGCGTGGAGAAATTGAAGGCGAAGACTATCGTACCATTAAGTCNGAAGCCAATGAAAGAATGACTGATATTGAAGTAAAGCTACAAACATCCATTTCATTTTCAGACAATATGGAATTACTATGGGATCTTCCTATTTCCAAATTGTCGCATTTAGAAGAGTTGTTTCAAAATGGAACTGTTATACAAAAAAGAAAAATCGTAAGTACACTGTTTCCCGATAACCTGACGTTCAACGGTGAAAAACTTCATCGCACAACAGTGAGTACAGCTATCAGCTTATTGACTAAAAGCAGAAAATCTCCACNGGAAATAGAGGCAAAAAGTAATGAGAACTATCAGGCTGAAAGTGTCCATCTGCACCGCAAACATGCTGTAGCCGTANTACGAAATAGGATGTAGCCGTTCTACTTAGCGTCGGGCAACTTAGCAACTATTTTTCCTTTTAACCGCTCGTTGACCAGATAAGCAAGGAAAGTGGCAAACGAAGTTATATCCTGTCCTACACTTGCCTGCTCCAATGCCTGCATATATTCAGTTCTCCTTTCCACAGGTATAACCGTCCACGGNTATCCACCGGAAGCCAACATTGCATTCATCAGAAACCGTCCTATTCGTCCGTTACCATCCATGTACGGATGGATAAAAACAAAAATGAAATGACCCAATACTGCCCTGACCGATGGCTCCGGTTCTTCTTCCAATAGTTCAAACAGAACGGGCATGGCATCTCTCATAGCATCCACGTTCAGAGGAACGTGTTTGGAGTTCCCGATATATACCTGATGGTTTCGATACCCTGCAAGGTCCGCCGCTTTTAATAGCCCGGCGGTAACGCTTGGGTCGAATAGTTGCCTGTACCATTTTGAGTGATCTTTATCCACCTGCTTTCCTGAATTGGCTCCCTTCAGTATTGCTGTGATGGTTTCCTTCACCTGCAGAAAGGCTTGGTAGTAGCCTCTGGCAGCCATAGCATCCCTTTGCTTGCGATCTTCCTCATGCGCCTTACTGTTCCACTGACCGCTGCTTACTCTTTCGATAAGTTCCGGTGTCACCCGATACCGTTCTATCGAGAGGGAGTGATAGGCATCTGTTATGTAAATGTCGTCAACGTCCTTCAGGTAGGCTTGTGAATCATCGGGTATGCCGGGAGCTTTTGGAAAGCTGGAAATAATAATCTCACGCATCTGCTGCCACATGAGCCTGATGCGATTGGCGTAGGGAGAGCGTTCACGGGAGGATAGATTAAGGTTCAGTTTGGTTTCAAAAGGATCTTCTTCCCGTATATCGTAATCTGCCTGCTTAACAGTATCAACAATCTGGTCAGCTATTTTATCCCTGTTAATATTTCTAAAAGCGCCTGCCAATCTTCCCGCAAATGTGGTGTGACCGTTTTCCAAAAGGATAGGTAGTACCTCCGAAGCATCTCTTATCAACGTAAGGGCTGTGCGGGCATCTATGGCATTCCTTGTATAAATGCTCGGTGAACTGTAAACCAAAGCAGCCGGCAGATTGTACATCCTGATTCCATTGGTTACGATGGTTTGATCCGCTGGGGGAATACCAGTCCTTAAATTGAACAGAGACGTGTTATGCGGTAAGGGCGTAGGGTTATTATTTCCTTGTGGCGAACGTATCATCAACTGTTGAGGTACTGCGCTGTTTCCCGCATGGATAAGCAGCGANTGGTCTGCTGACAAGCACCAGTCATCGCCAAATTTGTGATTCAGNAACTTTACAATAAATTCCCAATAGGAACTGTACCAGGACGTGGTTTCACCTTCCTTTTCAGCAGGATCGGTAGNTATGTACCATCCCTTTGTCACCTCACGGATAAAGCCGTTTTTAAGCAGTATCTCCCTGTATTTCCTGTTNGGCATTTCATCGGTATGGATACCGACTACACCGTTATCCTGTAATTCTTTCAGGAATTTAAGCGATTCTACCAATCTTTCGCGNGGTGTGGCCATATCGAATANTTTGAATTTATGCGGTTAATAGGCTATTGTGTGCCTTTTATGTTATTAAACAGGGGCGTTCAATTCCTATTAAACCTTGTCGGTTTTCTAATATTAAACAAAGATGTAGCAAATTTAGTAAATTTTGACGTGATAATACTATTAAATATTGCTCATTTTCATTTTTTCTTGTTATCTTTACATAGTACCACACTCAATTTTTTAGTTATGAAAATAGCAGACCTTTATGTACGGGTAAGTACGGATGAACAGGCCGATAAAGGCTATTCGCAACGTGACCAGGAGGAACGTTTGCGGAAATACTGTGAAATCAACAATATCCGGGTTAGGAAAGTGATCTTGGAAGACCATTCGGCTAAGACTTTCAAACGACCGGCTTGGACAGGGCTACTGGGTGATTTGAGGAAACACAAAGGACATACCGACCTTATCCTGTTTACGAAATGGGACAGGTTTAGCCGTAATGCAGGAGATGCGTACCAAATGATCAGTACCCTTCGGCGGTTAGGTATCGAGCCACAGGCGGTAGAACAACCGCTTGACCTCTCCATTCCGGAAAACAAAATGATGCTGGCGTTTTACCTCGCTGCACCGGAGGTAGAGAATGANCGGAGAGCGTTAAATGTGTTTCATGGGATGCGCAGGGCTAAGAAAGAAGGNCGCTGGATGGGAACTGCCCCCATTGGNTATGCCAACAAGGTTAATGAGAACGGTAAGAAATATATTGCCCCGAAAGAAATTCAGGGTGATNTAATGAAGTGGGCGTTTGAAGAACTATCTCGCGGTAAGCTCAATACTGAACAGGTATGGAAAAAAGCAAAAGAAAAAGGATTAAAGTGCAGCAAGAATAACTTTTGGGTTGCCATACGAAACCCGATATACTGCGGATTGATATTTGTTCCCAAATACAAAGAAGAAGAAAGTCTCTTGGCAAAGGGGCAACATGAACCTTTGATCTCTGAAGCCCTATTCTATGATGTTCAGGATGTATTGGATGGACGCAAACGGATTTTGGGAACAAAAGTTACAGCCGATGACAGCATTCCATTGAGAGGCTTCCTGATCTGTCCAAAATGCGGAAGGATGTTGACAGCCAGTGCATCAAAAGGGAGAACACAATATTACCATTACTATCATTGCAGTTCTGCTTGTGGTGTTCGTTACAAAGCAAAAGACACGAACGATAAAATGTATGACGAGATCAAAAAATATGTTTGGCCGCTTTCAAGACTTGAAATATGCAAAGACGTAATTACGTCAACATATAANTCAAAAGAACGNGGAGAAAGAGATGAACAAAAAGATTTAAAGGTACAATTGCAGGAGGTAAACAACCGGGTTGTAAAAGCAAGAGAACTGCTTTTGTGCGGNGATATTGAAGGCGATGATTATCGGGCTATCAAATCTGAATGTGAGGAAAAGATCAATCGGCTGGAAGCAAAATTAAAGGCCGCTGTAAATTTCCAAACAACGGTAGAGCCTTTATGGAACAAGGCGTTTAGCAACATCGCACAGCTTGAAACATTGTATAGAGAAGGTACAGTAGAAGTAAAGCGAAAGATAGTTGGTTCGATGTTCCCTGAAAATCTCGTATTCGACGGTTGCCAACATCGAACCAAAAGATTGAATGAAATCATCAACATTATATCCTTAATAGACAAGGAATTGAAGCCCAAAAAAAATGGGACAAGTCGTTTGAATTTTGACTTGTCCCATATGGTGATCCCG
>JGI26534J51046_1001855_pt1 | contig 15429 bp, 9 predicted proteins | sample ThiBiot_750_plan_2_FD_51046 | JGI IMG/M metagenome (IMG submission 51046) | reverse complement strand
CGACTCGTTTGTAAAGATTGATTCACGGCCAATCGAGCAACTTTGATCAAGCGAGCTATTTTGTCCCCTTTTAGCACTATTCTATTATTTATCTTTTTGGCAAGTGCCGGGTTGCTCGTCTCACCGTTCTTGAACGTTTCGAACGGTGCAGGTAAGCAGGCACAAGATGCGATCTATATCGATTTTACTTGGGAGAATGCGAGCCCAAGTGCGGTCGAGACCAATGTTACCGCAAAATTGGAGGGGATTATTTCGACGATTAGAGGTATTAAAAATGTCTTTTCCACATCGACAGTGGGTAGAGGAAGTCTGGTGATTGAGATTGACTCACGGAGGAAGTACCAGGAAATCAGATACGAGATAACATCCGTCGTCCGGCAGTATTATAGCAAACTTCCCAAAGGAGTGAGTCATCCGGTTGTTAGCAACAGACCAACATCCTCCGCATCAAGCAAACCTATTGCATCCTTCGCAATTGCGTCTTCGACAGTCGAAAATGTTTATGAGGTTATAAATAGTCAGCTAACTCCTGAATTTTCTGCAATAGAGCAAATCTACAAAATTGAGATCCACAACAAGCCGGAAGTCAATTGGTACCTGGAACTCGACCCTGCGCTGTTACTCCGGTTGGGAATTTCGGTGGATGACGCTTTGGCACAGATTCGTCCGTACCTTTCAAATAGTGATTTAGGAACTATTCAAGTCAAGATGGGCGGGGATAGCCCTCGGTCTGGTACTATCCAGCTGCGGATTATTAATGTACTGGATTTTCGACGGGTTTGGGAGCTGTTACCCATCAAATCCTCAGGGGGGGGCGTAACCCGTTTGGGAGATTTAGCCGAACTGAACTTTCGTCGCTCAGTAGATCAGTCAATATTTCGTGTGAATGGACGTGACGCATTAGTCGTTAGCATCTTCGCATTGGATCAGTCAAATTACTTTTTTCTGGGAAAGTATATTAAACAGGCTGTGGGGCGCTTCCGAAGCAAGCTACCGAAAGGTTTCGTTTTTCATGTTCTTACGGACGAGGGGGGAGAACTTGTCAAGAAATTAGAGGGTTTTTTATTTCAGGTTGCATGTTCCCTATTGATTGTTACGGTCTTTCTTTTCTTTTCTACCCGAAACGTTGCGTACGCCCTGGCACTCGTGTATGCAACGTTATGTAATGTTCTGATATCGCTGCTTGTCTTTTTCTTTCTGGGCTTACAGATTGACATTTATTCGATAACCTGGCTGTCTGTGGCAGTTTGTTTGACTTTCGACAATGCAATTGTTATGATTGAGCATTGCAGAAGTTCCAGGCGTTATCCGGTACTTTTGACAATGATTGGGAGTGCTATGGTAATAGTCGGGACAGTTAGCATCACTCTTCTTACCACTAGGGAAATAGCTGAGTGGTTTCAGAATTTTGCATGGATAACGATAGTCTGGGTCTTTGTGTCTGTCATTGTTGCAGCTTTGCTGGTGCCCGCTCTAGTGTCAACGACCGTCAACGGTACTCAGAGGGTGAGGATACCAATCCAGCGATATAAGAGAATTGTCAGATGGAATAGTATTTACATCCGTTTCATAACTCGCTTGATGTCACACAGGAAGAAGCTTTGTGCCGTGCTTATTCTGATATTTGGGATGCCTTTTTTTTTGTTGCCACGTAGCCTCGAGGGAGACAATATCGTCTCTAAATCATATAACGGTACTTTTGGTTCGGAGCCATATGTCAGTCACATTCGTCCCTGGTTGGATGTACTTTGCGGAGGTCTGCTACAACTTTTTTCCAAAGGATATACCCCAAAGTCGTGGAATTCTGAAACGAGCTCGCCCAGTATATATATACAGGCGAGTATGCCGAAGGGAACTACAATAGGACAGATTGCAAGAGTGTTGCGGGTGGTGGAAAATGCTGTAGAGGGTGCGGAGGGCGTTGAGAGATATACTGTAACTGCTAATTCGGGCAATCAGGCAATTATTCATGTTCTGTTCAAGTCCTTTGACCGGTCAAATCAATTGGCGATAAACTTAAAAAGGAGAGTAGAACGTGCAGTTCTGAAAGTCGGATTAGCCGAGTTTAATATTTATGGCGTTGATAGGGGGTTCAGTAACGTCCTTGATGCTGCTTCTATGAACAGGAGCATTAGTCTTTACGGTTATGACTACTTAACACTGACTGCATTCGCAGATCAGGTGAAAAGACGTCTTCTAACTTACAGCAAAATCACCCGTGCTTCGATCAGCGATCAAGAGTATTGGTCCAGCAAGGGTATTGGTAGACAGCACGAGCTTGTTAAGCAGGAGAACTCGCGAATACTTTTGGCCTCTTCGCCACTACTTCGAACCGCTCGTTTTTTCGAAAACTCGAATAGCTCTTTGGGCGTCTTAGGCGGGTCCGATTATCCTCGGGAGATACTGTTGCATGTAGACACACCCGGAGATCTCTGGTGGAACCTTTGGCGACCTTTGGGTGATGATTCGGTTGGGATAGCCCGTCTGGGTGACCACTACAATGTCGATCTGGCTGAACATGCTGCAGCAATAAATCGTGAGAACCAACAATACAAATTATACGTCAATTTCAATTACATAGGTGACGAAAGTTATAGCAAAGAGGTGATTGAGTCATTGCTCCTGGATATTAGGCAAAAACTTCCGCTGGGGTATAGAATAGATTCGGACCTTGCCTCGCGAAATAATATCAGCGAAAACACGATTGCTGCATCCGTTCTTGTGAGTATGGCTGTGGTTTTCTTTGTGTGCGCAGTAATTTTGAATAGTATTCGATTGTCCTTGGCAGTAATTGCTACGATACCGATTTCTTACATCGGAGTCTTCGTAGCTGGTAGCTTGTTTGGGTTTAGTTTCTCGCCGGGGGTTTATCTGTCATTTGTCATATTAACGGGAGTCAGCGTCGCAGGAGCTTTGCATGTAGTGATTACGTACCATCAAGCGGGGGCCACGCGACGGAACCGTGGCAGCGTGTTATCATTTGTCAGGGCGATAAACCAAAGATTTCTCTTTATCCTGTTCAGTAGAGTAACCCTGCTTGCCGGGCTGGCGTCCTATTTATTGGAGGTAGATGTCGATGATTTCTGGTTTTCAGTGACGCTAAGCGTACTCGGGGGAAGTATCTTTTCGCTTCTAGCAACATTTGTGTTTTTGCCACTTTTCTGCTTTTCTGTTGACAAAAAATAATTGTAGGGATGGTCAAATATTTGATTAACAGGCCAGTTTCGGTTTTAATATCGTATTTGGCATTCATTATCCTCGGGATTTTTGCGTCCTGGCACATACCGGTCACTACAATGCCGGATATTGACATTCCCGAAATCACAGTTCATGTTGTAAGGGATAACGCATCAGCAGAAGATCTGGAACGTCGGGCTGTGGGTACTTTGATAGGCCATTTACAACACCTATCGAATGTTTCGGATATTGTCAGTGAGACAAGGAATTCTTATTCGATCATCAGGATAACGTTTCAACATGGAACAGATATCAACATGTCTTTTGTCGAAGCGAATGAACAGATTGATCTGGCAATGACTTCATTACCCCGGGAGTTTGAACGCCCTAAGGTAGTAAAAGTAAACACAAATGATATTCCAGTATTTAGTTTTAATATTAACTATCGAGGCCAGAAGCAAATCGAAAAATCCCGGGACTTTCGGGAGTTGAGCGATTTTGCCAAGAATGTTGTGAAGCGGAGGTTGGAACAACTGCCTGAGGTGGCTTTTGTTGACATAAGTGGTACAGAGGAGTCAGAAATCATCATTAAGGCAAAAAAGGAATACCTACGTGCACTCGATCTGAATGTACGGCAAATGCAGGAGTTGCTGACAGACCAGAATCCTGGCTTTCAGTCTATTATCGTGACAGAAGGCGATTATCAATACCAATTAGGTATAAGAGGTACTAACCTTAACGATGTTGAGGATATTAAATCAATCGTGATTCCCCGGCAGGAAAAAAAAATGCGTTTGGGAGACGTGGCCGACGTTTCGATCGTCAAAAGAAAATCCAGAGGAGAGTTCTATTTCAACCGAAGTCGTGCCGTGAACATGGCAATCATAAAGACCTCAAATGAGAATTTGGACCAGCTTGAGGAAAATGTGCAGAAGGTGATAAAAGATATCGAAAGAGAATATCCTCAGATAGCGTTTACTAAAACAAGAGATCAGACACTATTGCTAAATGTGTCAATCTCTAACCTGAAACAAGATCTGATTATTGGTCTTGTTTTGGCGTTTTTAATATTGCTTTTGTTTTTGCGTGAGTCGAGAGCACCGATGCTGATAGGAATTACCGTTCCGACTTCGCTCGTGTTGACAGTCTGCTTGTTTTACCTTTTGGGGCTTTCAATAAATATCATATCGCTATCTGGTCTTGTCCTGGGGGTTGGACTTATGATTGACAATTCTATTATTGTGATAGATAATATTACCCAGCACAGGAGAATGGGTAAATCATTACATGATGCTTGTGTAAATGGGGTTAATGAGGTGATCAATCCACTTTTGTTTTCGACCATTACAACAACGTCTGTTTTTGTACCGCTGTCGTTTCTTAGCGGGATAGCCGGAGCGTTGTTTCATGACCAGGCAATGGCTATTTTTATTGGACTTGCTTCGTCTCTGATTGTCTCTGTTACGCTGCTGCCGATTCTATACAAAGTAATGTATGACAGTCTCGGAGATTCTACTCGGATGAAGCCTGATGTTCATAAACAGGGTTTATTTGAGAAGATTTATGAACTGGGATTTAAGTGGACGTTTGAAAATAGAGGCATTATTATAGTTGCTGCCATTGCGTTACTCGCGGCAGATGTTTGGCTATTTAACAAATTGCCTAAAGAGAAGATGCCCTCTCTTAAATACGACGATACGGAAGTGTATATCGATTGGAATGAGGATATTAATCTTAGCGAAAATGCCAATCGGGTATTGGGATTACTTGGCAAAATTGAAACTTTGGTTGAAGTGTCTGAGGCGTCCGTCGGTGAGGAAAGCTTTTTGCTGTCCAAGGAACGGGCATTATCTGTCTCGGAAGCCAAACTGTATCTAAAGTGCAGGGGCCATGTTCAGGTGAGTAAGGCGGCGGATCAGTTAAGCAAGCTTTTTTCGAATAGGTTCCCGTCAGCAAGAATCAGATTTTCGCCTCCCAAAAATATTTTCGAAAAAATATTTGGAGGTGAAGAAAGCACTATTCAAGTTCAGTTGTTTGACATAACCAAAGACAAGTCGCCGAGCCACGAGGCTGCTGCTAGATTTACAGAGGCGATAACTTCTAATTTTAAAAATGCGATCATCGAACCATTGCAATACCAGTCGGAAGCTATAATTGTACCTGATATTGAAAAATTGAACCGATATAATGTATCGCTGAAAGTTTTTACCGAATCTCTCAATAAACGTGTTGCAATACAGAATTTAGGTAGAGCAGATCAAGGAAGCAAAAGTATTTCAATCGGTTTTGATAGCGGGGTAGTGTCAGACCTAAGCCAGCTACTACGAAATCTATTTGTAGAAAATTCAGAGGGAGTTTCGATACCCGCCTCAACACTTGGAACTATCCAGATGTCAAGGCAATTGAAAAATCTTAACTCCGGAAAACTTGGCAGGTATATTCCTATTAATATTGTATGTGAAAATCCGGATGAAATTATTGCTTTTATTAAAAGACTTGATCGTAAAGATGAGAATATTGAAGCTAAGATTGCTGGTCAGTTCCTTGCCAATAAAGCACAAGTTAGGGAAATGTCAACGGTACTTCTCGCGGCAATACTTACTTTGTTTTTCGTGCTCGGGATCCAATTTGGATCCCTGGTTCAATCAGCTATCGTACTTTGTGAGATTCCCCTTGGCATAGGAGGGGCATTGATCTTTCTCGGAATAAATGGAGCTTCGATTAATCTGGTATCTTTAATCGGACTGGTTGTAATTTGCGGTATTATCATCAACGACTCCATTATTAAAATAGACACTATTAACCGCTACCGGCAGTCCGGGAATTACACACTGGCAAATGCCATACATCTGGCTGGTAAGAACCGGTTGAAAGCGATAACAATGACCGCATTGACAACAACGTTGACAGTTGTGCCTTTTCTATTTGCTAAGGACATAGGGTCGTTGTTGCAACAGCCACTTTCGCTGGCCATCATCGGAGGGATGTTTGTTGGGACACCGGTTAGTCTCTATTTTATTCCATTGGTGTACTACCAATATTATAACTTGACCGATCGTTTTGGATTTTCGAAAAAGAAGTGGTCATAGCACTTTGAGTTTCCTTCTCATTTCGAAATCATACAGCGTGAGATATCGAATCTGATATTTCGTAATCCAGTAATTTCTCATAGTGGCTAAGTACTCAAGGGCGGCCCGATCTTTTTCAAGTTGAGCAAAATTGAAATTGCTAAAAGTGTAGTTTCCAGTGGAGTATTTTTGTCGTGCAATTTCATATGTTTCGTTAGCCACGACATTGGCTAATTTGGCTAACCGAATTTGCTCGACTATGGATTCCCATCTTGCGCACGCGTAGACTACTTCTTTTTCTGCTGTTAGACTTTGTTGAGAAATTAACTCCTTTTCAACTTCCATTGCTGCCTGAATCCTTTTTCGGCTGGCTTTATTGGCACCCCAATCCATGATTGGAAGAAAGAAGCCCATTGAGACGGATTGATTATTAAGGAGGTTTTGATAAGCATCACCAGCGCGTTGCCCTGTTTGCGTTAATCCCAGGTTTGCCATAATGCTTACCACTGGAGCTGTTTCGGCTTTTGTTTTTAGGAGCTCTTTCTTTAGTTCCAGCTCTCTTCGCTGAAAATTGTGACTGAAATATTTGTTCTGCCTGGATTCTTGTAATGCTACTTCGGGGTCCACTGTGTAAAAGGGAACGCTGTCAGGCAGTGCTAGTTCGATATTTGACGCCAGCGGCAGGTCGAGGAACCTGAGGAAGGCATGTTTGGCTACTTTCAGATCCAGTTTGGAGTTCGAAATTGACTTTTGGGCGTTGATGAGACTTACCTTGGACTGTAAAACTTCACTAAGCTGGGAAGTGCCTATCTCTAATCTCGCTTCCAGAGCTCTAAGTAAATCAATAATATTTTTCTCGTTTTGCAAGTCCAACCTCAACCTTGTTTCCGCTTGTAAGAGGTCACAATAGAGTTCGGTAGTTTTGATTGCGATCTCTTCGATACTTTCAATTTTCTTGGACTCTGCTTCGCTGATTTTGAGTGACTCAACTTTCTTATCCCACTTAATCGGATTAAAGAAAATATTTTGCTGACTATAACTTATTGTGAACGGTACCGAAGTATACGCAGTGTTTTTGTAACTACCAAAGTTATCAATTCTGTAAAGAGACGTTCCGACAGATAGAGTGCCGCCAGTAATGGCTACACTTTGTGTTGCGCTCAGATTTAGGCTGGAACTAGCGATATTTTGCGAGACAAAATCGCTAGCACCATTTGGCAGTGTTATGGGATTGATCGTTCGGTAATAATTGGGTAACGTTCCTGAAATGGCAACTCTTGGATTTAGGCCGGCTTTATACCGTTGGTATGTCCAGTACGAGAGTGAGTAAGTGTGTTCCGCAATTCGCTGCTCACGCGAAGACTGTTTGGCAGTTTCAATTGCGACATCCAATGAGATCTTGGTTTTATCTTGGGCACTTAATTGGAAAGGCAGTACTATAAATAGAACAACAAATATCCTCATTTTAAATACTTAGATAATAGCGATTTCATTTAAAAATTAATCCTCGCATCTCTGTAGAAATGTGAGGATTGATTTTTAAAATACAACGTATTAATTATATTGCTTTTTGGGTGACCTGCCGTAGTACAGGTATATCAGTGTTCCTAGTACAGGTGCGATAAGGATTATTATTATCCACAATAGTTTGGCAAAGCCGGTAAATGCTTGATTTCTAAGGATATCTACCACTGCCCACGCAATTTGAACATATACGAGCACAGCCAATGCGATGAGCAACAGTTCACTGGACCCAAAGCCGAGAAATGAGGTAATTAACACTCCCATGATGTGTATGTTTGTTTCTTTCAAATATAGATCAAAATTTTTATAAAAAAAATTAGGAGGACAATTTTAAAGCGGAAAAGTTAGCAACTCAAATTCACACGCAACTCCTTCGGTTGAGTACACGACTGACGTGGTTCCGTTTCGGTTGACACTTTTGCGGGATAGTAAATATTTAAAGTCTCAATTCTCATCCAGTTTTGTAAGTGTCCCGAAACGGCAGACAGTTTAGAATTAGAGATTAAACCTTAATTGACGTCCTCCCAGGTATTCAGACGGTTGAAAGTAGAGTTTCCGGTGTTTCTTGATGTAAATTAACAAATTCCTTCGGGGTTAAATCATTCAGCGCACTGTGTGGCCGGAAGTGGTTGTACTCCCACCGGAAGTCTTCGATTTTTTCTCGGGCATCGTCCAGAGATAAGAACCAATTTACGGAAAGACATTCATCCCGAAACTTCCCATTAAAAGATTCAACATATGGGTTGTCTGTAGGTTTTCCTGGTCTTGAGAAGTCTAGCGTCACACCATTTGAATATGCCCATAAGTCCATTTCCTTCGAGATAAATTCACTTCCATTATCGCATTGAATTCGCTCGGGGAAGCATCCTTCGACGAGACAAATTTTTTTTAATTCGACAACAACGTCTACCCCTTTTAGCGATTTTCCAGCCAGTAACCCGTGGCAAATTTTGCTACAATTATCGACTACAGTTAACACCCGGAATCGTTCGCCATTGTAAAGCGCATCTTGCACAAAATCCATGCTCCAGACTTTGTTGATTCCTTGAGTGTCCAGACGTTCCAGGCGATGTTCAGCGCTGCGACTACGCCTAGGCCGCTTTGTCCGCAAATTCAGTCCGCAGGCCTTATAAATACGGTAAACGCGTTTGTGATTGTCACTGAAGCCTTCTCTTTTCAACAGCACAAAAATCCTACGAAACCCGTATCGAACCCTGGCATTTGCTATCTCTTTGATGCGCATCGTCAGCAACGTGTCGTCACGACGATGAGATTTATAGTAGTACATTGCCCGAACCAACTTAACACAGCGGCAAGCCCTTTGAATTGAGACGCGATAATTCGAAATGAGCCAATTGGCCATTTCCTTTTTGTAAGGAGGCCTCACAGCTTTTTTTTAATGACGTCCTGAAGCATCTGCTTGTCCAAGCTCAGATCCGCCACAAGCTTCTTCAACTGAGCGTTCTCTTCTTCAAGTTGTCGAAGTTTTCGCAGCTCGGCGACGCCCATGCCGCCGTACTTTTTCTTCCAGTTAAAAAAGGTGGCTTGGGAAACTCCCAGCTGTCGGCATATCTCCTCGACGCGTGTACCAGTCTCAGATTGCCTAAGCGCAAAAGCAATCTGAGCTTCTGTGAATTTCGATTTTTTCATAGTGACAAATTACAATTTTGACCTGTTTTTGCCACCGAAAATCTCTATTTATCAGCTGTCTCGTTTGCCGGGGGGAGGTCAAACAAACTTAGCTAACTCATGGAACACAGGCATAGGTACCAGTGGTGGCGGCACCGCAGCTCAGACAGTACCCCCAATTACTATGAGCTATAATTCTAGCACCGACGTATACACCGCATCTGCGCCTTCTGGATATGTGGATTATAAATGGGTGGTTGGCAATGGTGAATTAGATCGTGGAGTTGGATCCGGATCGTCCGCATCCAGCATGGCATTGGCCGGCGCGGGTGTTCGCTGCTGGGTTAAAAACAGCACGGGGAACTGGAAACTAACTCCGCTGGTCTATGCGCAGACTTGCCGTAGCGGAGCGCGCCTTGGCGCTGGGGACGGAAGTCACAGCGACACCCCTGGGAACGAGGAGCTAATTAACTTGACGGTATCGCCAAATCCGGGTGCAGACCAAGTTAACATCCGATTCAATCTGCTTAATTCTGCACAAGTTTCGTTAAACATCATTAACGACAATGGACAAATACTACGGAAAGTCGTTAACAATCAGCATGGAAAGGGTTCTTTCAACTACCTCGTTAACGTTTCCGATTTGCCGGATGGCATTTATCTTTGCCAATTGAAAGCCAATGATATCTCGCTAGTAAAGAAACTTTTGGTAAAAAAATGACAACGCTCCGGTCCGGCAATTTAAACAGCCGGGCCGGAACTATCTAAATTTGATCGTTCTATGGATGCCAAGCTGATGTACTTTTGCTTATTACTTATCGGGGCGACGGCTTGTCGATCAACCGACGTACCTCAGCAAACCTACGAATCGATTATCACTGGGGAAATTTCTGTTCCCATCAAAGAAGATGTGAAGCTACCCAACCTGGCTTTCACGCCCGACGTTCGCGCTTTAAGGCCAGTCTCAGATACCTCGCCAATCCGAATGATGGCTTACGGCGGCACTTATTTTGCCGGTTTCCGAAGCGGCGGATTATTTCGTGAGGGACAGCTGACATCCATTCCTGAGCTTGTCGCACACCAGATGCAGCTGCCAATTTTCGAATCGCCCGTCTTTCAAACGGAACATGGAAATGGCAGCGGCTACTACCTCTTCGACAAAAAAGCAAGCCTGCCTTCGTGGAAACATGTTACTAACCAAACCGCCATTGTGTCCACGAGCCCATTGAAGCTGCTACCATTCGACGGTAAACGTGTTGATAATATCACGTGCCCGGAAGGACCGATTGCAACGGCTGATTCATCCAGGTATTATTTCAGATATCCCAGACAGAAGGAATACTTCGCCTACCTTCGCCGATTCTTTACAAAATCCGGCGCGGCAGACAATCCGTTTGACTTTTTCTCAGATTCACTCGAGTCAAAAACTCATATCCTACTTCGTTTTGATGATATGGATTTGTGGGTTGGGATGGCTTTACACCCCAAACAGTTAAGAATCGACGAAATTCTGCACAGTGGCTATTTTACAGCAAAGCGGATTTTTATTGAAAATAATCTAGAAAAGGGTAGAAAAATTGTACTCTATAACGTACCAGACTTTTTAGATTTTCCATTCTTTCACCTTTTCGATGTAAAAAAACTATCTGAGGGCGACATGCATCGTCAGGAATTGACCGATGGCTCACTACTTATTCCAAGCGATCGCGTTAAGACTTTGTTTGCTGCCAGGCAAAATATTTTACTACAAGATGAAGACATATTATCTGAAAACGAGGTAGCCGGTTTTAGATACACAATTCAAAATATTCTGAACAAAAATGCAACTCAGACATTTGCAGACCAATACAATCTGCCTATGGTAGATCTGCACACCCTTTTCAAGCAAATCTTCCAGGGCGACTACCGCACTGAGCAAGGCTTTTTAATCGACCCTTCATTCCCTAATGGAAACTTTTTCTCTGACGATGGTATTCACCTAACTGCGATAGGCAATGCTGTTGTTGCCAACGAGACTGTTAAAACAATCAACAAGTTTTATAAAACAACAATCCCATTAATCAACCTAGCGGATTTCTCAAAAAGTGTTAGATGAGGCTTTGCGGTTATTATACAGCTGGAACTTCTGAAGTACTCCCTATTTTCAAGACCAGCAGTTCGCTACTGGTAGTTTAAATCAAGCTGTATTCAGATAAAGGTTCATCGGTTTCTTGCAGCCAATACCCTGACGCTTCTTTGCATTGTAATGTGCTACAAATCGATCTATTCCCTGGTAAAGGTCAAGGCCATTTTTCTCCACATTCAGCTATATATATATGTTTTATTTAGCGAAGCCACCGCTCGATATGTACGTTCTCGGTTGCTTGCCCTTTTCCATCAATACTGATCCGGATTTTTAGATCATTTAGTGTGCTAACCCAATTCTCGCAGGTGTATTGTGCACCGGTCGCTACTTCGAGCGAATTGCATCTTGGTTGCGCAAGTAATGTATAGTTTGTATATTTGTTCTTAAAGGATTCCGAGTCAAGGTTAGAAATGTAGCCAAGGGACGGATTCGGGACTGAAGAATCAGCTGGCTAGGTAACTGTTTGATTATAAGGAAGGTGTTTAAGTCGTTCGACTCCCTCCGTCTCCACTCTAACAAGTTTCAAACGTCAAAACTCCCGTAGATCTTGGATTTACGGGAGTTTTGTTTGATGCTCAATATCTCAAATCTTTCAAAGTCAACAAAGGCTACGGGACGAATTTGGCACTGGATCCCAGTGAGGTTTCTTGGTCCCTTTTGTATCCATAATTGGTTGTTTTTTAGTTGTACATATATAAGAAATAAGCGTCTTGATTCAATAAAATGAGTAATCTGATTTTGCATGAAACGATAGAGGCGAGAAAAGTCAACGCATTTTTGGAGTCTTTGGTAGGTAAAGCTTATGGCATCCAGCTACAAATCATCCATGAAGACTAATTAATGTGCATCGAACTTTTTTAGAGGAAGTGGCAAGTGAAGATCAGAATATGATGGAACTCCTATCCATATTCGAAGAACATAATGTGAAAGTTAAAATATTGATAGGCTTAGAATATGCTCATGCAACCTGCATGCTATATCGGACAACTTTCAGGCGCGCCCGGGAATGCAGCAACTGGAATAAGATGATTTTGCATTAGCGTATAAGAAAAGTCCGCTGTCTTTTTTGAAATCCATTTAACTCAGACTCTCGGGTGATTGCGGGAGTATCTAATCGGAAATAGGTCAGTCGTCGAAAAATATTGCGCATTGGTCGAAAAATTATACTGTAAACTAGTTCTACTAATTTTTGTAAAAAAAATGCACTACATTGGCGTATATTCTTCAAATACTACTACGACTCTGTCGAATGCACCACTTGGTGCCGATATTCCCTGCACATTATCAGTACAAAACTTCTTAATTATCAATGATTTCCAGTTGTAAAAATTATTATCCATCCGATCTATTAGATTCGAATTCACCCATATTTCAAGAAATACAGCAACATGCCGGTACAATAAATCTGAATGAAGGGTCAACTTTCCTCTTTCCAAATAGGGTGCAGCCATCGTTATATTTTGTAAAACAGGGTATTTTGAGAAGTTATACTGTTCATAATGAGCGAGATATAACGAGGTGGTTCTACGGAAAAAACAATCTGGCAACGTCATTCCAAAGTTTCCTGTATGGTTTGCCTTCCGACGTTTACATGCAGTCACTCACTCCGTCTTTACTTGTTGAAGTATCCAAGGATTATTACAATTATCTATGTATTGAGTATCCTGTCTTTAAAGATTTTGTGGATCAAATTAACGGCGACTATTTAATTAAGAACCAGGCATATGTCGATCGTCTTAAAACATATTCAGCCTTAGAAAGATATGAATATTTTATGGAGGAGAATCCCGAGATTAACCGATGCGTTCAGGTGCAGCATATAGCGACTTTTCTTGGAATCACCCCGGATACATTAACGAAGATCCGAAAGAAATGCAGTCGAAGACAGGATCTTTGAATTGTTATACGATCCGACAAAAGTCGGTTCGCTTTAAGTTTTTTACCGGTTGTTGGCTAAAAATATCGGGCCTAAATTTATGTCGACTATTTTGTTGGCTTAATTCGATTAAGCCTAATCGTTCTCAATGATATAAATTTGGAAATATGATAAACTCTACTCTTCAAAATGCCAGCACAACCCCATTAACTATGGGACTACCGTGATTGGTCCGCCAAAGCCACAATCTTAGCTCTACCGACCCTCAAATCGGAAGCAATGCATGCGCTTCCCGGCGGAGCTTTGCCTAACTCTCTCATTAACGCTTAAAGATTCCATTCCTTCACATGCAATTCAAATCCATCTGTACACATTTGCTTGCTTTGCTTTTGTGTGTTGTGCTGGCCAACCAACGGGCACTCGCACAACAGCAACTCGAATCCAGTCGAAATATAGCGAGGGCAGTTATTACTCCTTCCCCTGCTGCCGCAGGTATTGGTACCTTCGGAAATACACCTGTGAGCTATTACACCGGCACGCCGGACATCAATGTCCCACTTTATAATGTAAATTATAAAGAACTATCTGTCGACCTGGCACTGAAATACCACCAGGCTATCGGTACCAAACCGGATGCTTTCCCCGGGTCGACGGGAAATGGATGGGTTTTAAATACTGGTGGGGTCATTACTCGCATTGCACGTGGAGCTACCGGTGCAAACATGCCGTCAAATTACCCTTTGCCAGTAAACTTCAATCCTACGGCTGCCGCCGATTGGTCGTCTCAAACCAAAATGGATGACCATTTGGCAAAACAAACCGTATTTATAAATCAGGAAGGGCGGTACGACGAGTATGCATACAACTTTGCGGGTTATTCCGGGAAATTTTACATTGACCATACGGATGCATTTCGTATCAAAACAGAACAGGGTGAGGATATTATGGTCGAGAAGGTTGTCAAAATGGACACCAACTTTGTCCTCCCTACTGAGACACAAATCGCAGTTCCTTGCGGGAATTTTCCCTACCGAGACACATTATATCAAAAATATATAGTTTATAAGTTTACGCTCACCGACAGCAGGGGTATCAAATATATTTTTGGCGGGGACAATGCATCAATTGAAATAACTCGTCCAGGAATGGAACTTGGTATATATGATTTGTCTAATCAAAATCCAGTACCCACTAGCTGGTACTTAACATCTATTCAATCACCCAATGGATATAAGATAGACCTGAAATACACCAGAGGGAAATTCTATATTACGAATGAAATTTCAGTCTTCGCAAAGAACATGGTTCCGTCCAAGTGGATGGATATAGGGAACAATGCGCCTTATCCTCCATACATAAAAAGTACGATGTATAACCCGTGCTATCTTGACGAAATCATCACACCGATTAGCAAGGTGAAATTTAACTGGAGCATTGCAAACCAACAGCTAGGTTACACTTTCGCTCCGGACTGTATGAACAATACGATAAACGGAGCCGTTTATTTCTACGCATATCCTGATGTAAGGACGGCTTCCATAATCGGCCGTTTTCCTAACAAGCTGGATAACTTTGTGATCAGCAACATCGTCAATAGTAGAATGCAGAAAGTAGAATTTACTTACACTAATTCTACGTCAACAAGATTGAAGCTGTTATCTGTGAAATTTCGCGGGCAATCCGATTTGCCTCAGAACGTCCCGACCTATTCCTTTGCATACAATCAGACTTCGTTACCAGCCTATCTAGCTCTCAAATCGGATGATTACGGCTTTTTTAACAATAATAATACTTACACCACATCGACTGATCCCAACTACTATTGGAATATGTTCAGGGATGCAACGGCCAGGCAAAACTACCTGAATTCCCGTGCACCAAACGCGACGTACGCAAAGGCCGAGGTATTAGAGAAGGTTACCTATCCAACTGGTGGTTATACACAATATGAATATGAACTTAACCAGTACGGGCGGATTGCAAAGTTTTGGCCTGCCACCATTGCCGAGAATGCCGGCGGCGCTGTCAAC